>ENA-ORTF01001329-ORTF01001329.1-human-gut-metagenome-genome-assembly--contig:-NODE-1329-length-29221-cov-3.929096_pt1 | contig 29221 bp, 19 predicted proteins | sample MGYA00241908_ERZ509180 | MGnify/ENA primary metagenome ERZ509180 (study PRJEB26280, sample SAMEA2338814) | human gut metagenome | biome: human gut; feature: human-associated habitat; material: faeces... | reverse complement strand
GACAACCTCTATTCCCTCTTTTGTTTTATAAGCAAAATTGCCTATCATACGTTCCTCTTTGCCCTCGGTATAAAAATCAAGAGCGCCGATATATTCAAGCATTTTGCCGTCATAAGTTTTATAATATTTGCCGAGCATTTGGTAGCCGCCGCAGATAGCAAGCATAACCTTGCCCGAATCAACAGCACGTTTAATTTCCTTATCCTTGCCCTTTTTCAAGTCCTCAAGCAAAACGTCCTGCTCAAAGTCCTGACCGCCGCCGATAAATAAAATATCGTAATCGTCGGCATTAAAGGATTTACCCATAGTAATTCTGTCAACCTGAGTAGAAATACCACGAAGTTCCATTCTTTTAGTAAGTGCAATAATATTACCTCTGTCGCCGTAGAGATTGAGCATATCGGGATAAAGGTGTGCAATTTTAATCATCATTCCCAAAAGTCTTTACCTCCAAGTCTTTTAGCGATTACAGGGCGCATAGCCATCATCGAGGTATAAGTCGGAACAATATAAACGTCCCTGCCTTGACTTGTTGCAATATCAACAAGTTTATTATAATCCTCATTTTCAATAATCTTAATTTCTCTGTTTCCTACGCCCTCATATTTAACACGAACTGCCATATCATAACAGCGCTTGCCCGTAACGTAAATTTCTTTAACATTAGCCTTTTCAAATATTCCGGCAAAATCGACGTCCCAAATCCAGCTTATATCTCTGCCGTCTGCGGCATTATCGTTAAGCGAAAGAATGAGGGTAAAATCATCATCGATATTTTTAAGGAAATTCATAGTTTGGCTGAAACCTGCAGGATTTTTAACAAGGATAAGATTAACTGTATTATCGCCTGCTTTGAAATGTTCCATTCTGCCGAAAGCGCCGTTGAAATGTTCAATAGCGTCAATAACGGTTTTTTCATCAATGCCGAATGCGGTAAGAGCAGCGGCACAACCGATAGCATTATAAATATTATAAGCGCCGCCGATATTAACTCTGATTATATTTCTGTCGCCGTTGAGATTTGCAACAACAACGGAGTGGTCGTTTTTCATTTCCTCTACGCTTTCAACCGCAAAATCGGGCTGAGGTCTTTTATAGCCGCAGTTAGGGCAACCAAAGCCGCCGAGGTGACCGTAGGTGTGATAAGTATAATCATACTCGTGCTTGCAAAAGATGCAATACTTAGCGTCGCTGATTTCAGGTGCTTTTGCATTCTTATCAAAAGGAACATTAACGCCGAAAGTAATAATTTTATTCGGGATTTCCTTAGACATTGAATAGGTAAGTGAGCAATCGGCATCAAGGCAAACTATAGCATTAGGTAGATTTTTAACAGATTCCTTAATAGCATTTAATGTATGGGTAACCTCGCCGTAGCGGTCAAGTTGGTCACGGAAAACATTGGTTACAAGAATAACGTCGCAGTGAATATATCTTGAAACCTCTTTAAATGCGTTTTCGTCACATTCAATAATTGCATAATCCTTTTTGCATTTGCCTGTGATTGTTGAATTCATAATAAACGAAGCGGTAACGCCCGTGATAAGATTAGCGCCCGATTTATTGATAAAATATGACTTACCCGCCTTTTTAAGTCCCTCTTCAAGAATACGGCAGGACGTGGTTTTACCGTTAGTACCCGTAACTACAATAACCTTAGTATTTTCAGACAAATCCTTTAAAACATTTCTTTTGACTTTGAGTCCGACCTTGCCGGGCATAGAGGTTGCACCCCTGCCAAGCTTATGCAACACAAAGGTAACAATTCTGCAAACAAGACAGCTTAAAAAAACTCGCATTTCTCTCTTCCTTTTCTGTTTGATATCAAATCAATTTTAAACTAAAGGCGATATCAAGTCAATAACTATATCAATTTTTATTTTAATTAATATTATTTTATGATATACTTTATATTATGAGGTATTGCTATGGAATATTTAAGTTTTAACAAGTATTTAAAAGATAAATTCGGTCAAAAGGTATATAAAATCAGCTTAGACGGCGGATTCACCTGCCCAAACCGTGACGGAAAGACAGGCACACGAGGCTGTATTTTTTGCTCTAAAGGCGGAAGCGGAGATTTTGCCGAGAGCAGAGAAGTGAGCATAACAGAGCAAATTGAAAGCGGCAAGAAAAAAGTAGAAAAGAAAATAAAAAGCGGCAAATATATTGCGTATTTTCAAGCCTTTACAAACACGTATGCGCCTGTTGAAATACTTAGGCAAAAATATGAGGAAGCGATTAATCACCCTGACATTGTTGCGCTTTCAATTGCGACAAGACCGGATTGCTTAGGCGATGACGTGCTAAGACTTCTTGATGAAATGAACAAAATAAAGCCCGTTTTCGTTGAATTAGGGTTACAAACCATTCACCAAAAAAGTGCAAAATACATAAGGCGAGGCTATGATTTAAGCGTTTATGATAAGGCAGTAAGGGATTTAAAGAAAATCGGTGTAAACGTTGTTGTTCACGTAATCTTAGGACTTCCAAATGAGAGCGAAAACGATATGCTTGAAACGGTTAAATACGTTTGCGAAAGCGGTGCGAACGGAATTAAATTACAGCTTTTGCACGTAATTGACGGCACAGACCTTGCAAAGGATTATGAAAAAGGGCTTTTCAAAACGCTTGAATTTGACGAATACGTAAATCTTATTGTAAAATGCGTTAAAATTATACCAAAGGATATTGTTATTCACAGGTTGACGGGTGACGGAGCAAAAAAAGATTTGATTGCACCGCTTTGGTCAGCGGATAAAAAGAGAGTTTTAAATGCGATTAACAAGGCATTGAGGGAAAGTTAATCAAAAACGCTTGCCGGTGCGGAATTTTATTTTGAAGTTAAATAGAAAAGAATATAAGAAAAGACAGCCTAAAAAATCAGGCTGTCTTTTGTCGTTAAACACAAATAAATCTTACTTGGTTTTTACGCTTTTTACCTTTGACCAAGATGAATATATCTTTTTACCGTTTACCGTTTTGTATGTGCGAACACGAACGTAATACTTTTTCTTAGACTTAAGTTTTTTAACGGTAGCCTTTGTTGTCTTTTGCTTAGTAACAGTAACGCTCTTATTGTTCTTTTTAAATTTTTTATCGGAAGAATACTGAATTTGGTATCCCTTAACACCACTTACTTTTGCCCAAGTAACGGTAAATTTCTTTTTGCCTTTACTGAGTTTTTTAATCGACGTCTTTTTAGGCTTAACCGTCTCAGTGTTCTTAGTTGTGCTCGGTTTTGTTGTAGGCTGAGTTGTTGAAGGAGTTGTTGCACTTTCGCTCGGCTTTGTTGCAGGTTTGCTGTCCTTAACCTCGTCCTGCTTTGTACCCTTAACAATAACGCTTACACTTCTGTAAGCCGCATTATCGCCCAAAGGACCCGGATCAAAGAAGAAATCTGTTTCTTCAACAAACGAAGCTGAATAATATGTTTTAACCGTAAGTTTAACCATAGTATCCTTTTCAGGTCTTGTTACCTTACCTGTTTTTGCATCAATAATTTCGGGGTGATCGGATACCCAGCTTGAGCAAATTGAATAATAGCTGTACTCATCCGAATCTGCAGTATTTATCAAATCAAGATTGCGTGTAACATCAGCTGCACTCTTGTTTTCGCCCTTAATATTTGCAAAGTTTACGGCATAAAGAGCAGCGCTGTCAAGTCTTTGAAGCCTTGTATACGTATGATAAGGAACTACTACTCTTACCTCGCTTTCCTTAGTCTTATCGCCGCAAGTTAAAGTAAGTGAAAGGTCGTAAACTGCGCCGTAAAAATCTTCGTCATAATTTGAAGAATCAACGCCGTTATAATAGATATTGCCGTTTTTGAAAATAACTGTATTATCATCGTCACCGTCAATATTTTTAACGGCGTTTAATTTAACCGTAATTTTTTCATCGGATTTTACATTTGAATTAATTTTTTCTTCAACTGTTTCAATAACGTTTGTATCTTGATAATCGGAGTCAACGTCAGAAACGTAACCGAAATCGCCGTCTGTATGAACGCCTGAAAATTCAGTCATCATCATTCCGTCGCCCGACTGAGCAAAAAGATAATCGTCTGCTTTATTAAGAAGCGAATCATAAAGCGAGTCAAGTTTAACGGTAATTACATAGTTATTATTTTTAAGAGATGTATCGGTAGCATTAAACGTCTTACTTACAGTAATAAATCCCTCTGCTTCGACGGTATAACGGTATTGACCGTAAACAATCGTATAATATCCGTTTTCATCAGGCAAAATTTCGTCGCTGTAAGCGCCGCTTGAGCCGTTCTTCTTAAGTGTGATTTTTGCATTTTCGGGTGTAACGTCAAATTTAACCTTATATTCGGTATATTTAAGATTTACCGTTATATTAAGTGACTTTGTACCCTCTGCGACAGTAAATGTACCCGCTGCCGTTTGACTGCCATTTTGATAAGTTGCATAGTATTTATATTCGCCGGGGGTAAGCTCAAACTGTGAGGTTTCATAACCGTATTCGTCCTCTATCGGAGAATATGTTTGACTGCCGTTTGCTGACGTTACTTTTAATGTAGCGTAATCCGTTTTAGCTCCCGTTGCAAGTTTAACGGTAAAATCAACTGTTGCGCCCTCTTTTAATATAACATCAAGTTTAGTATTTTGAGTTAAAGTAATTTTTCTTACGTCACGAACATATCCCAAAGCCGAAACGGTAAGAGTGTATTCGGTATTAGCGCTGAGTGACGACGGATTTTGTTCAATATTACGACTGTCAAAAACACTGACTTTTGCGTTGTCAATAATCTCGCCTTTTTCATTCTTAGCAGTTACGTCAAGAGAATAAGTAGCAAGTTTTGTTTCAATATAAAGAACATAATCTCTTGTTCCTAAAACAGTTTTGCCGTCGGTTTTATCTAATATTTTAAGAGTAAGAGTAACAACCTTAGCACCTTCATTATATGACGGATGAGTGATTTTTGCAGAAGCGGAATAGCTGTTGTTTACCTTTGCATAAGTATCATCGCTTGAACTCCAAGAGGAAGTATAAAGCTTTGATGACGTGTCCTTTTTAAGAGAAACACTTGTTTTGGAAAGAGGGATAATATATCTGCCCTTATCATCCTTTTTAAGGTTGCCGTACGGGTCGATTGCCTTTGCGTATGTGCTGTTAAGGTACGCCTCAACCTCGCTTGAATTTTCAGCCATAGCAGGAAGTGCGCTCATAAGTACAAGCATAAGCGACATAAAAACTGCCAAAGCCTTTGTAATTGATTTTTTCATCTTTTCTCCTTTCAATTTAGAGCATAAAAAAATGCACCGTTTAAAACAGTGCATAAAAATTGTATCGCAAAAAGCATATGGGCATAGTTATCCCATATGTTAAATACTGCCGACTTCCAACCTAAAGCACTGCAAAAACCATATACACGGCAGGTTTCCCGACTAATGCTTCAACCTTAAAATAAACCTTCTCACTCAAAAGAGCAATGGCCGCCTTTAGCGAATATTTCTCGTCAGCAAATACGGTAGAGGTTCGGACTGCTCCGGATTCGCACCGGATTCCCTTTTAATTTTATATTCAAAACAAATATAAAAACCTATGTATATCAGATTTGTTTTATTATATCTTGCAGTGCAGTATTTGTCAATATTTGTAAACGTAATAAAAGGCAACTCGATTTTTTATTTCGGTGCGCCGACACGGCAGCGCTGCGTTTTTATTTGTTTACTTTTTGGGAATTTGCGTATATCTCATTCATTCTCTCATCAGGAAAATGATTATCAAGAAACTGCTCATAAACATTATTAGGTGCCTGACCTGCGTCACGCTTATCCATTCTAAGTCCTGCCGTGGCAGAAACAAAGGAATCAAAAATAAAGAATACTATAAAAGTCCACATAATAACGTTGCCGAGCTTAACCGGAATTTTTTCAATAACCTTTGACATTATAGGATAAATTGCCTTAATCCAAAGTATTCCCAAAAGCCCCCAAAAGCAGGAATAAAGAAAGCATACTCTGCCGTTGATATTAAGCGGCATTTTGCTGTAATCCCACGCAACAGAGCCGAAAACTATTTCCTGACCTAATGAGCAAATATATTCAGTTACTGTGCCGACAACAAATGAAAGACAAAAGACCTTCCAAATCGGTGCGTCCTTTACCTTATAAAGCGCAAGGGTCAAAACGACTGCACCCATACCGTAAGCAACGGAAAACGGCCCCCAAACAAGCGACTGACGTGATTCAATATAGCCGTGCTTTATAAGACACCAAAGCGTTTCGACAAGAAAGCCCACAATACAGCTAATCATAAAAATCCAAACAATCTTGTCAAAGCACAAGCCCTCGGCGTACTCGCTTTTTTCTTGCGATTTTTCCTGAACAAAATCATCTTTTTTAAATGTTTCAGTCATAATTAAAGCCTCCCTTATTTATCACGTCTTAATTATAGCACGCAAAAAATAAAAGAGGCTAAACTAATTATAAACTTTAAGTATTTCAATCATACAATTTTATACAGTTGTATAATTATATAATTGAATAATGAGGTGAACAATGTTCGCTCTCACACTGTATTAATACGCAAAATCTTAATTATTCATATATTCCGATTGATTTAATAACCGGGTTTGAGCGGCTTTGGCGAATAACGAAGCGGATACCCTTTGCCTTTTTGCCCTTAAGATTAATAATCTTTTTCGAGCCGATAACCGTGCCTTTGTATACACGCTTATACTTACCGTTTGCCTTTTTGATATAGAGGTCGAAAAGCTCAACACGCTGGCTCTTTGTGATATCCTCCTCCAAAACCACATATTTAACCTTACGTGTATCGTTAAAGTCAAAATCGAGAACACCGTTGTCCTTTGTAAGTTCACCGAGTTCATTATAAACAATAGGATTTGCGGTGATATTCTTAATCATTGAGCCGAGCTTTTTAAGATTTTTAGCGTCTTTTTTATGTATTTCGCCCTGTGGAGTCGGCGGAATATTAAGAAGGAGTGTGCAGTTATTACCAACTGAATTAAGATAGATTTTAAAAAGCTTTTTAGCACTTTTTGAGTTTCTGTTATCCTTTTCGTGGAAGAACCAACCCTTACGGATTGATACGTCAACCTCGGCAGGAAACCAACAGATATAAGCATTTTTTTCAAGAATTTTTCTTGAGCCTAAATCCTCATCCATTTGGTTATATTTTTGAAGAGATGAAGCCTGACTTTCGTCCTGCTGGCTCAAAGCCATAATCCTGTCAGCCTCTCTCAAAGCGCAAGGAACAACGCTGTATTCGCTCTTTCTTGACTTACCGCCCTCATTGCCTACCCAGCGGATATCAGGACCGCAAATAGCAATATTGGCTTTTGGCTGAAGTTTACGGATAAGGTCGTAATATCTTTGCCAATCGTATTCAAATTTCTTAGCGTTTGAACCCTTAGCGCCGTCAAACCAAACCTCGAAAATCTCGCCGTAATTGGTGAGAAGCTCGGTAAGCTGATTGCAAAAATAATCGTTATATGCATCAGTTCCGTAACGTTCATCGTGCATATCCCAAGGAGAAAGATAAACGCCGAAATCCATACCCTGCTTATGACATTCATCGGATACTTCTTTAACGATATCACCTTTATAAGATGAATTTTTTACGCAAAATGACGTATATTCACTTGGCCAAAGGCAGAAACCGTCGTGGTGCTTACAAGTTAAAATGACACCCGTTGCACCCGCAGATTTAGCGGTTTCAACCCACTGCTTTGCGTCTATCGACTTAATTGTGAAATCCGTCGCCTTTTCAACGCCTGCTCCCCACTCTCTGTCAGTAGCGGTGTTCATACCAAAGTGCATAAAGGTATAAAACGGTTTATCAACCAAGGCAAGCTGATTAGCACTCGGCTTAACGGAGATGTATCTTTCAACCTCTTTATCGTTAAGCGGATAGTTATTATTGACAGTAGTCCAGTTTTTATCAAAATTATTAGCCATATTTTCCCCTTTTAATAATCCTTACCCTTATTGTTATCCTTAATAAAATTGTCCTTATCGCCAAGCTGCCATACGCATTTATTATATACGTACTGAAGTTTCTCCTTTAAATTGAGTTTAAAGGTAAAAGGTCTTTTTTCAACCTCATCATAAGTCGGCGTTGCAAGCTTAGAAAACGGTGCATTTGTTTGGCTTGCAGCAAGAATAACAATATCATTATCATTTGGCAATGTGATTTCACTTTCGCCGTTTAAATCAAATTCAACAAGATAAAAATACATTATTTTTGCATATTGCACCTCGCCGTTTTTAAGGCAATGGGTAAAATCATATCCGATTTTGCCCTTTTTCATATAAGCGGTTTCGCCGAAATCGTACAAATCCCAAGCGGCAAATCGCTCAAATGACGAAAGAACATTTTTATTTATTTTCTTATCCCCAAGGATAAATTCTGCCGTTTTGTCCCCTGTCATAGAAGCGCAGAGGAAAACAAGCCTGTTTTTATCCTTATCAAGTTTAATCCTTTGTGACGAGCAGACAAGAGAGTTTTTATTTGACTTATTAATATCAAATCTTACGCCGTTTGCCATAATTTCATCAGGAACTAGGGTATTTGGAATTGTATATTCAAAATCTCCCGTCTGACCTTTTTCAGTAATAATATTTTTATCAAACGGCAAATCAAGAGGCGTACTCTCAACTTTTTGAGTGTCAAGTAAGGATTTTTTAAGTTTTAATGCAAAGCTCTTAATTTCATAAGGCTTAAAGCTTGTGATAAGCTTACCGTCTTTAACTGTTGCGTCGCCCTTATTTTCCTCGCTTGCATAAATTTCTCTTGCGCTTTCAATTCCTTCGCCCAAAGTGAGAGTAAAGTTTTCAATTTCAGAATTCGTACCCTCGTTAAGCCTTACCACTATTTCGTCGCTGTTTTCCGCCTTTTTGATTGCACGGATAATAACGTCGTTGGTTGAAACCTCGCCAAAAGAATATTGTGTTTTAAGCTTACCCTGATGCTTAGTTGCAATATACGCAGTCATAGGGGTAACGAATTTTCTTGCTTCAAGCTGAGTAGCCGATTGAGCCTTGCCCTTATGGCTGAATATTGCATACGAATATCTGTTAAGCCCCAAATCCATAAACGATTGCATTGAATCAATACGGTAATTTTTCTTAGGAGTGTGAATTGCGGTAAGGCGGAGCGTATTATCCTTATATTTATCCCAGCCGTACTTACATTCACTCAAAACAGACACACCGAATTCTCCGCTTTTATCGGTCAAATCAACCCACTTTTGCGCCGGAACTTCAAAAAGATTTTCAGTCATATTGCCACGCTCAATAGCGCCCAAGCCCAAATCAAACGTTGCCTTATCATTTTCGCACGTGAATGAAAATTTGTTTTTGGCAAGAGTTCTTAAACTCTGCCATTCAATCTCGGAATAAACCTCGACTATATCGCAACCGTCTGTAAGGGCAACAATATTAGTAAACGTGCTCTTTTTATCCTGCTGGATAACCTTAAACGATACTCTTGCAGGACCTTGCTCCAAAACAGTTACGGTAACAACATTAGGAATACGGTCGGCATCTTTATTTGCCTCTTTATAATTCATTTCCCAAGCCGGCCAATCCTTAGAGCCGGTATAATTAAACAGACCGAGAGTAATCGGCTCTTTGAGTATTTCCTTTTCATCAAGTTCCTTATCAAGAATTGAAGAAATATTACCCTTGCGGTTAAGAGTTACAATATACTTTTGGTTTTCCATCATATTATCGTGATTGATTGAGATATCGCTTTTAACGCAACAAGGCTTATCGCTCAAACGAACGTCATAAATCCTTGTGCCGAGGCTTTCAACATCTGCAACAAACACAAGTTCAAGCGTACCGTCAGAAAGGGTAGAGGTTTGGCTTTTAACCTCCCTTCCCTTTTCATCATAAACACGAACATAAGCGCTTTGCAAATCCTCAAGTCTTACTGTTACAGCCCCACGTCTTTGCGCTTCAACAGGGTTGAAAACCATAACGGGTATGCCGGAGCAAAAATCGGTTTTCATAAGGCTTGAAACAGGCGAAACAAAGGCTTCAAGTTCATTTGTAAATTGATTCATTGAAACGGCATAATCATTCCAAGAACGCTTATATACCCTTTGGCAGCTTGTGCCGGGGATATCATCGTGGAATTGATGAGCAATAAAACGTTTCCACGAACGGTTGATGGCTTTTTGATTATAATCGGTCAATCCCAAATAAGAGGATATAACACCGCCACGTTCACTCAAATCGGCAAGTTCCTCGCATCTTCTGTTCCAACGCTTACCGATTGAACGTGAAGTATATCCGCCGACACCGTGATTTGTCATAACAAATTCGTTTTTCCAAACAGGAAGCTTTGATTTTTGCTCAGACGTATATTTATCTTCAATATCGTGATAAATTTCATCGGCAGATGCGGCAATAACCTTAATATTGCTATTGTCGTTTTTCTTAATTTCCTGTTCGACAAAGGCAACACTCTTTTCCTCAGGAGCACCGCCCCTGTCGCCTATTCCGTGGAAAATATACGTATCGTTAAGGTCGTATTTTTCATTTTCCTTAAACTTATTAAGGACAAAATCCCAATCACGCAGTTTTTTAAGCGTATAGTAATAATCGTGAGGATTGATAGAAGCGTAAACTTCGCTGCCGTCAACACCCTGCCACTTGCCGATATCAAACGGAATACCGTAAGCACCGCCCCAAGCAAGCTTTTGAGTAGTAAAGCCGATTAAATTGGCATGACGTTCAATAGTCGGAAGTGCCCAACCAAAGCCGAAACAGTCAGGCAAATAGATATCAACACTTCTTTTTCCAAACTTTTCATCAAAATACGAATTGCCGAAAAGAATATTTCTGAAAAGTGCTTCAGGTGACGGAATATTTGTGTCACCGTTTTCAAAAGCAGAACCGCAAACATTCCATCTGCCGTTTTTGATATATTCTTTCATTTTTTCAAAAAGTTCGGGATAATATTCCTCCATAAGCTCATATCTGTATGAGCCTTCAAATGAGAATTTATATGTAGGATATTTTTCGAAAAGCTTGAAGTTATCAACTAAGGTATTATATATGTATTTACTTACAGTCGTTTCAAAATCCCAGCTCCACACCGTATCAAGGTGTGAGGTTGCAACGGTATATATTTTTTTATCAGCCATTATTGTTACCTCTTATTTCGGGTAAATTAAATTTTTTTCAAAATCCGTCACCTTGATGCGTAACAGATTTTCTGCAATACAAAGTCAGTTACAACTCATATTGCAACAATATTAACAAGCTTGCCCGGAACGTAGATTTCCTTTTTAATTTCTTTACCTGCAATTTCTGCGGCAATCTTTTCATCCTTCTTAGCAAGAGCAATAGCGTCTTCTTTGCTGATATCTACAGGAACAACAATTCTTGAACGAACCTTGCCCTTAACCTGAAGCGCAATTTCAACATCGTTTTCCTGAGTCTTTGACTCATCAAAGCTCGGCCACTGAGCATCGTGAACTGCACCGCCGAAGTTCATAATCTGCCACATTTCCTCAGTTACGTGAGGTGCAAAAGGATTAAGAATAATTGTCAAATCACGAAGTTCTGCCTTATTAACACCCTTTGCATACATTTCGTTAACCAATGTCATCATTGAAGCAATAGCTGTGTTGCACTTAAGGTTGTCGATATCTTCCGAAACCTTTTTAATTGTTTTATGCATAAGAGCCTCAAGCTGTGGTGAATATTCATTACCGTCTTTAACAATTTCCTGCAAGTTCCAGAAACGCTCAACAAACCTCTTACAGCCCTTGATTGAATCGCTGTTCCAAGGAGCAGCCTTTTCAAAGTCGCCGATAAACATTTCATAAAGACGCATTGTATCTGCACCGTACTGGTCAACGATTTCGTCAGGGTTAACAACGTTGCCTCTTGACTTAGACATCTTTTCACCGTTTTGACCGAGAATCATACCGTGAGAGGTACGCTTTTGATAAGGCTCCTTAGTAGGAACAACGCCGATATCATAAAGGAATTTATGCCAAAAACGAGAATAGAGAAGGTGAAGAGTTGTATGCTCCATACCGCCGTTGTACCAATCAACAGGGCTCCAATACTCTGCAGCTTCTTTAGATACAAGTTGCTTATCGTTATGAGGGTCCATATATCTTAAGAAATACCAAGACGAGCCTGCCCACTGCGGCATTGTATCGGTTTCTCTCTTAGCAGGTTTTCCGCAACAAGGACAAGTTGTATTAACCCAATCAGTCATTTTAGCAAGCGGAGATTCACCTGTATCTGTCGGCTCATAAGAGTCAACCATAGGAAGTCTTAAAGGAAGCTCACTTTCAGGAATAGGAACATAGCCGCAATCGTCGCACTTAACGATTGGAATAGGCTCGCCCCAATATCTTTGACGTGAAAATACCCAATCACGAAGCTTGAAGTTGACCTTTTGATGTCCTTTGCCCTCTTTTGTGAGCCATTCTGTAATAGCCTTTTTAGCCTCTTCAACGCTCATACCTGTAAGAAAAGCGGAATTTACAAGTTTGCCTGTTGCACAATCGGTAAACGCTTCGTTTTCAACTCCGACCTTTGAGCCTGCAACAACCTCGATAATAGGCAAATAAAATTTCTTTGCAAATTCCCAGTCACGGGTATCATGAGCGGGAACAGCCATAATTGCGCCTGTACCGTAAGAAGTAAGTACATAGTCTGAAATAAAGATAGGAATTTCAGTATCGTTTACAGGGTTAATGCCCATTACGCCGTCAAGCTTAACGCCTGTTTTTTCCTTATTAAGTTCTGTACGCTCAAAATCCGACTTATGTGCAGCCTCTGCCTGATAAGCACGGATTTCATCAATATTTTTAAGTTTATCCGCCCACTTTTCAATAAGAGGGTGTTCAGGTGAAATAACCATATATGTTGCGCCGAAAAGAGTGTCCGGACGTGTGGTATAAACAGTCAATGTATCGCCGAGAGTAGTACCGAAATCAACCTCTGCACCTGTTGACCTGCCAATCCAGTTTTTCTGCTGAACCTTAACCCTGTCAATAAAATCAAGGTCGTCAAGGTCGTCAACAAGTCTTTGAGCGTATTCTGTGATTTTAAGCATCCACTGGCTCTGATTTTTTCTGATAACCTCACTGCCGCAACGCTCGCAAACGCCGTTTACAACTTCTTCATTTGCAAGAACGCACTTACAAGAAGTACACCAGTTTACAGCCATTTCCTTTTTATATGCAAGTCCTTTTTTGAAGAGCTGCAAGAAAATCCATTGCGTCCATTTATAATAACTTGGGTCGGTTGTGTTAATCTCTCTTGTCCAATCAAAAGAGAAGCCGAGCGACTGAAGCTGTTGCTTAAATCTTGCAACATTCTTTTTAGTTACTTCTTCAGGGTGAATATGATTTTTAATTGCAAAGTTTTCAGTCGGGAGACCGAAAGCGTCCCAACCCATAGGATAAAGAACATTGTAGCCCTGAAGCCTTTTTTTACGTGCAACGATATCAAGTGCCGTATAAGACCTCGGATGACCTACATGAAGTCCCTGCCCTGACGGATAAGGAAATTCAACAAGGCAGTAATACTTAGGAAGTGAAAAATCCTGTTTTGCCGCAAATGTGTTTTGAGTGTACCAAACGTTTTGCCATTTGGATTCAATCTCTTTAAAATTGTACTCCATATTTTAATCCTCCAATAATTTTGCTGTATCTAAAATTTCGCCGTCTTCCCACAAGCGCTCAAGCGAATAAAAATCACGCTGTTGCTTATGAAAAATGTGTATAACGACTGAATTATAATCAAGGCAAACCCAAGAAGTGTTTCTGCCTTCAATATGATGAGGCTCTGCTCCGAGCAAATCAAGCTTATATTCAACCTCGTCGGAAATAGCTTTAACCTGAGTTGAGCTTGTTGCCGTGGCGATTACGAAATAATCGGTAAGAACTGTTAAATCGGTAATACCTATAACCTCAATATTTTCGCCTTTTTTACTGTCAATCGCCTTTACGGCTGTTTTTACTATATCAAGTGCTTGCATAAATTCACCCTTTCTAATTAAAGTATTCATCAATAATCCAATTGTATGCCTCAACCGTCATGGGATGAAGCAATATCTGCCTTGACGCAACCGATTTGATTGTGTAGGCTGTGCCGTAAAGAAGACCGTATTCGATACCCCTTTGCGTTTCTTTTCTTATTATATCTATATCCTTATAATCTCTGTCGGCAGAAATGAAGTCAGCAAGATATATGATTTGCTCAAGCATAGTCATATTTGCTTTTCCTGTTGTATGATATCTTATAGCGTCTAAAATTTTCTCATCTTCTATCCCAAGAATTTTAGCCATTGCCGAGCCGGACGCTTGGTGCAAAAACTTATCGCCCCTTTTATCAAACGGATGAAGTTCAACACCTGCATATTTAATAATTTCAAGTTGAGCGGCTTTGCCCGTTTCCTTAGTTATATCATGCAAAAGTCCTGCAATCTCTGCCTTTTCTACATCCTGATTATACCTTTCTGCAAGCTTTTTTGCACTTTGGGAAACACAAAGAGAATGATAAAATCTTCTGCTCGAAAGCGTATTTTTTAAAATTTTCATATAAGCTTCGGTATCATACATTATAAATTCTCCTCTTAATTATATAATCATAAACCTTTTTGGGAACAAGAGAGGAAAAATCCTCGCCGTCTTTTATTTTTTGCCTTATTTCGCTTGAACTGACCTTTAAAACGGGAGAGGTCAAAAGCTTAAATTTATTCATATCAAGACCGTCAAGCCTTGAGGCAAAGCTTAAAATCTCCGCTTTTTCCTTTTCGTTTTCTCTTGCCGAAGTGCAAAGAGTGACAAGAGATAATATTTCTTTATACTTATACCACTTATCGAAATGAAGCATTTGGTCAGCGCCGATTATAAGGTAAAATTCTGCGTTTTTATATATTTTTTTAAGTTTCGAAAGAGTCAAATAAGTATAGCTTTTGCCTGTCAGTTTAAATTCTATATCGCTTATTTCAAATTTATCAAACGATGATATTGCAAGAGAAAGCATATTAATTCTGTCCTCTTTAGGCGCAAAATCATCATCAGATTTATGCGGCGGTGAAGCGGTCGGGATAAAGAGTATCCTATCAAGTTCCAATTCATTAAGATAATGAAGTGCTAAGTTAATATGCCCATTATGAACGGGATTGAACGCTCCGCCGAAAACTCCTATTTTTTGCTTATCTGCCATAATATTTAGGTCTGTCGTATTTAGCGTAAGGGTTTTTAGCTTCTTTTTCTCTTTGGCGCTGTCTTTTGCCCTTGATTTTTACCTTCTTTTTAGCTGTTGCCTTAGAATTACCGGAACCTCTTTTTTTCTTTTTCTCTGCGATACGCTCCTCGTCCGCCTCACGGTAAAGAACTATAATTCCGCCGATTACCTGAATAACCTCAGCGCCAAGAGGCTCAGAAAGCTTTTGCGCAAGTTCCTTAGGGGATTCGGGTGCAGATTCAAGGTGAACTCTTATTTTAATAAGTTCTCTGTTATCAAGCGTATCGTCAATTTGAGTAAGTAAATTTTCGCTTATACCCTCCTTGCCAATTTGAATAATAGGTTCAAGAGGGTTAGCCTTTGCTCTTAAAGCCGCTCTTTCCTTAGATGTCATATAATTTTCTCCAATTCTTTAGTTAATAAACGAAGTGCGTTACCTCTGTGGCTGATTTTATCCTTTTCCTCGGCTGTATATCTGCCGAAAGCCTTGCCGTCAACAAGGAAAAGCGGGTCATATCCAAATCCCTCGTGACCATCACGCTCAAAGCCGATAACGCCATTGCATTCGCCCCTTACGACGATTTCACGTCCGTCAGGGAAAGTACAGCAAATAGCACATACATAATGAGCCGTTCTTTTTTCAAGCGGTACACCATCAAGTTTTTCAAGAAGAAGGTCATTATTTTTTTCATCATTGCCGTGCTCACCTGCAAAACGTGCCGAAAAGATACCCGGAGCACCGTCAAGATAATCAACGCACAAGCCTGAATCGTCAGCAATCGCCGGCATATTCATTTCCTTACAAGCCGCTCTTGCCTTAAGCTTTGCGTTATCCTCAAAGGTTTTTCCGTCTTCTTCAACGTCCTCAAGCTGTTTGCCAAGCATTTTTGCAGTAACAACATTAATGCCGAGAGGAGATAAAATACGCTGCATTTCCGCAAGCTTTTTCATATTATTTGTTGCTAAAATAAAATCCATAATAATCACCATAGCCTTTCAGGCAAAAAATAGTTTATTAAAAATCACCCTATATCCTGCGTTGCCTGAACAGGCGTAAATGGTGATTTCAGCCATCTCAAAATTATGCCGTCGGCAAATTTTGAGGGCAATACAATCAGAATAGTGTGATTTTTCACACTATTCTCCTACTCCGACTTTTTATTATCAGCCTCATCTTCGTGCTGAATAAAATCCGTTATTTCCTTATCGTCATCGGGAATTTTGGCATCAAACAGTCCTGCTGCAAATGCGTCTGCGTCAAACGGCTGTAAATCCTCAATTTTTTCACCGACGCCGACAAATTTAACGGGAACGTCAAGTTCATTATTAATTGCAAGAACAACACCGCCCTTAGCAGTTCCGTCAAGCTTAGTGAGCACTATGCCTGTTATTCCTGCCGCTTCCTTAAAGTCCTTAGCCTGATTAACGGCATTTTGACCTGTTGTAGCATCAAGCACCAAAAGAATTTCCTTAGAAGCGTCGGGAAGTTCTCTTTCTATAACACGGCTGATTTTGTTAAGCTCATCCATAAGATTTTTCTTATTATGAAGCCTGCCGGCAGTATCAATAATGATTACATCACTGCCCCTTGCCTTACCGGCGGCAATGGTATCATAAACAACTGAAGCAGGGTCTGAGCCTTCGCCGTGCTTAATCAAATCAACGTCTGCCCTGTCAGCCCATACCTGAAGTTGCTCAATAGCAGCGGCACGGAAAGTATCGGCAGCACCCAAAATAACGCTTCTGCCCTGTTCCTTTAACCTCATAGCAAGCTTGCCGATAGTAGTCGTTTTGCCTACACCGTTTACACCGATAACAAGAATTACTGACGGCTTGGTGCGAAGTCTTAAATAGCTGCCGCCCCAAACAATACCCGAAACAATATCTTTCATCATTTCACGTACTTGCTTTACGTCATCAACCTTATCGTTTTCTATTTTGCTTTTCAAATCACGGATAATTCTTTCGGCAGTCGGCATTCCGACATCACCCATTATAAGAATTTCCTCAAGGTCATCAAAAAATTCAGGAGTTATTTTCTCATAAGAATCCACTACCTCGTCAAGTTGAGCGGTAATACCCTCGTCTCTTGTCTTTTTAAGACCTCTTTTAAATACAGAAAAAATACCCATATCAATTCTTCCTTTATATTATTGGATTATATATTATTTATCGGCAGAAGTGAATTACCGCCCTATAACTAAACATTACAGATTATTCAAGTCCCATTTTTGCCGCAAGCTCAGCTGTTTGCAATTCAATAAGTTTTGAAACACCCTTTTCCTGCATTGTGACACCGTAGAGAACGTCTGCCTCCTCCATAGTACCACGCCTGTGAGTGATTGAAATAAACTGAGTTTTATCTGTCATCTTGCGCATATATTTTGCGAAACGCTCAACATTGACATCATCAAGTGCCGCCTCAACCTCGTCATAAATACAAAACGGAGCAGGTTGCACTTTAAGCACGCTGAACAAAAGTGCCATTGCCGCAAGCGACTTCTCACCGCCTGAGAAAAGGTTAATATTTTGAACTGACTTTCCCGGTGGTTGAATACGAATTTCAATAGGTGATTCAAGGCAATTGTCAGGCTCTTCCAAAACAAGCTCGCCCTTACCGCCGCCGAAGAAATCAGCAAAGCAAACCTTAAATTCCTCATTAATCTTATTAAACTGAGCAAGGAATTTCTCGCTCATTGAAGCGGTCAAATCCTCAATTATCTTCATAAGCTCGCTCTTCGATTTTTCGACGTCGCCTATTTGCTCCTTAAGGAAGGTGTAGCGTTCGCTGACCTCTTTATATTCCTCAATAGCACCGACGTTGATTGAGCCGAGGCTCTTAATTGCAACCTTAATCTCGTGGAGTCTGCGCTTAGCCGCCGTCATATCATCAATTTGAATATCAAGCGCCTCTGCCTCGTGCTTAGTGAGCTCATATTGCTCAAAGAGCATATCGTTAAGCTCATCATACTCTTTTTTCATTGCAATTTTTCTTTCATCAAGACGAACAATAGAACCCGAAAGCTTTTCTCTGTCCTGATTTTTAATCTTTTCCTCGCCTCTAAGCTCTGTTGTGCGCTTTTCAAGTTCATTTCTTTGATTAATCTGCTCGCTTACATCCTTATCGGACTGCTCCGCCTTAACCCTGAGGTCATTGGCAGACGCTTTAATTTCATTGATTGAGATAAGAAGCGTTTGATTTTTCTCTTCAATTGACTTAATCTCGTCCTCAATCGTTTTAACCCTGTCAAACTGAGAATTTTTTCTGAAATTAAGTTCTTCAACAGAAAGCTTAGCTGCCTCGTTATCCTTGGCAAGGGTTACAAGTTCAAGATTGATTTTCTCGCTCTTTTCCCTGTACTCATCACGTTTTGCATTAAGTTCGCTTGCATTGCCTGAGGTCTTTTCAAGTTCACTTTCGGTCTTTGAAATTTCATCTTCAATCGATTTGATTTCAACCTCGCAGGATTTTGCCTCATTTTCAAACTCTGCAATTCTCTGCTTAGCGCTGTCCTTTTCATTAACAAGAACAGAAAGTTGAGAGGATAAAAGGTCATACTTTTCAGCAACAAGCTTATGCTCGCCCTGCGCCCTGATAAGTTCTTCTTTAGCCTGCTGCAAATCAGCTTGCGCACCCTGCAAAGCGGCAAGTGCAAAATTAGCCTCCTCAAGTGCTGTTTTATACTCAGCCTTGATTTCCTCAGCTTGCTTTTCAAGCTTTTTGGCTTCATTATTAAGTTCGTCAATCATATTACCACGAGAGAGGATACCTGCGCCCTTTGACTGCGAACCGCCTGTCATTGAGCCGCCGGGGTTAATAACCTGACCGTCAACGGTAACAATCTTAAATCTGTTTGAATATCTTTTTGAAATACCTATAGCCGAGTCCATATCCTCAACTATAACAACTCTGCCCAAAAGGTTAGAGATAATATTTTTATACTCGTTTTTACAATCAACAAGGTCGCTTGCAATTGCAACAAAACCCAAGTTATCGTCAAGATCTCTTTCATCAAGGCTTCTCGGCTTGATTGCCGAAATGGGAAGAAACGTTGCCCTGCCGACACGGTTATTTTTAAGATAATAAATTGCACGCTTAGCATCTGCTTCATTGCCGACAACTATATTTTGCATTGCCGCACCGAGTGCAACCTCAACTGCCACGCTGTATTCATTATCAACGGTTATGAGTTGAGAAAGCGGTCCGTGAATACCTGAAAGTGCCTTATTCTGTGCCTGACGCATAACCGCCTTAACAGCACCCGAAAAACCTTCCATATTTTTTTCAAGGTCTAAAAGCATTTTAGCTCTTTGCACCTTTTGGTTATATTCATTAGTTACTTTTTCAAGTTCTGCTTTAATCTTATCTGCATTGGCATTTTTATTTTCAAGCTTGATTTTATAACCCTGCATTGAATTGTTATTTTCATCAATACGTGATTGCAAACTTTCTAAATTTTCATCACTTTTTGCTTTAAGCTCTTTAAACTTTTCAAGCTCCTCACGGCTTTTTTCAATTGATGAATCAACAACGCTCTGCCTTGACTTAATTTCCTGAGAAGAAGTGAGTGCCTGAGAACATTTAACACGGCAGTCGGAAAGTTTCAAAGTAAGGGAAGTGATTTTTTGATTAAGTTCAACAGTAAGTTTTGAAAATTCTTCATTAGATGAAAGAAGATTATTCATCTCATCCGTAACACTTTTAAGCTCAGCCTTCTTTTCCTCAATTTCCTTAACGCTTTTTGAGATAAACTGCTCTTTTTCTTCTATCTGAGCATCAATAGAAAGATTGGTGTTATCAACATCGCCGATATCATTTTTAAGTCTTTCAATAGTTTCGTTATTATGATTTAAAGTAGTTTCTAAAACGGAAGCCTCGCCGTCTTTGCGAAGCGCCTGCTCCTCATAGGCCTTTGAGCCTGCTCTGATTTGCTCGATTTGGGTATTGATTGAAACAGTCTTTTGCGCTATTTCTTCAATCTCCTGTTCAATCTCTTTAAGTTCCTTTTCGCAAACGTCATAGGATGCGTTGGCAGCATCAATTTTATGCTCCTGCTCTCTTAAATCATTGGTAAAGCGGTTAATCTTATTTACCCATACACCTATTTCAAGCGTTTTTTTCTCATCGGAAAGAGTGATAAACTTCTGCGCCTTTTCGCTTTGCTTTCTGAGCGGCTCAACTCTGCTTTCAAGTTCGCCCAAAATATCAAGAAGCCTGACTAAATTTTCCTGCGCTTGGTCAAGCCTGCGGGTAGCGTCTTTTCTTTTATGACGAAAAAGGGAAATACCTGCGGCTTCTTCAAAAAGTTCACGCCTGTCCTCATTTTTTTGCGAAATGATTGAGTCAATCTTACCTTGACCTACCATTGAATAGCCGTCTGAACCGAGTCCCGTATCCATAAACAGTTCTCTTATATCCCTTGCTCTTACGGTTTCGCCGTCAATTTTATATTCACTTTCACCCGAACGATAATATCTTCTTGAAACGGTTACAACCTCACCCTTATCTTTAAGCGTTTGGTCGGTATTGTCAAGAGTAAGCTGGACCTGAGCAAAGCCCAAAGCCTTACGTGCAGAAGTACCGCTGAAGATAACATCCTCCATTTTTGAGCCACGAAGAGATTTAGAACTTGTCTCGCCCAAAACCCAACGAACTGCGTCAGAAATATTACTTTTGCCCGAACCGTTAGGACCTACAACTGCGGTAATACCCTTGCCGAAATTAAGCGTTGTCCTGTCCGGAAAAGACTTAAAACCTTGTATTTCAAGTGATTTTAATACCATTATTTTATCTCCAATTCATCAACATCAAGACTGTTGTCGATAACAATTTTTATATTATATCCTCTCTCGATAAGAAGATAGATATTTGATTTTTTATTTCCTTTCAGCTTTGAAAGTGACTTTGAATTAACTGCCACCTCATAATCAGCCGGAGGAAGCGCAAGAATTTTATCAACCATAATTCTTGACTTTACAAGCTCGCCAAAGCTGTCGTGAAAACCGCCTGCAAGCATATTTTTCTTAATATCCTCGCTTGAATGAAGCCCCAAACGAATGATTTTTATATTATTCTTTTCAAAAAGCAAAACAAGTTTTGCGCAAAGCTGCGCCGATTCGTCAGCGTTGAGCGGCTTATATTCACCGCTTAAATAAAGGTCTGCAAGATATGTACCTTTTAATACAACAGTAGGATAAATCCTTACGGTTTGGGGCGATAGCGCAATTATTTTTTCAGCCGTTTTAATAGCTTTTTCTTCACTGTCCTTATAAAGACCCGTCATCATTTGAAGCCCAAGCTCAAAACCGTATGACTTAATAAGCTCTGACGCATTTTCAACGTCTTTTGCCGTATGACCTCGCCTGTTAGCCAAAAGCACCTCATCGTCCATACTCTGCGCACCAAGTTCAATACTTGTAACTCCGTACTCTTTGAGCAAATCCAAAATTTCTTCGTCAATGCAGTCGGGACGGGTAGAAATTCTTATACCCTTTACCTCATTTGATTTTATATATTTATTTGCCGCTTTCAAAAGAGAAATCATATACTCTCTGTCAATCGCAGTAAATGAGCCGCCGAAAAAGGCGATTTCATAATCAAAGCCTTTTGACTTAAGCGCCGTTTTAACTGCCTTGTCAACGTCCTGCGGTGTGGGCTGATTTGCCTGCCCCGTTATTGTTTTTTGATTGCAAAACGAGCACTGACACGGACAGCCTAAATGAGGAACAAAAATACTTATATTACCTTTTTTCATATTACACCCATTAATTTAAGTGCCTCTCTTGCCGCAGCCTGTTCTGCACTTTTTTTACTTCCACCCTTACCCTTGCCGATAACGTTTGAATTAAGGTGAACTTCAACCTCAAATGTTTTATTATGGTCAGGTCCGCTCTCACCGACAAGAACGTAATTTACATTTTCATCGGGGTTTTGCTGAACTATTTCCTGCAAAGTTGTTTTATAATCCTTAAAATTGATATGATGGGTTTCAACAGCAGGAGCAAGAAAATGAAGTACAAATTTTTCCGCATTTTCCATTCCGCCGTCAAGATATATAGCAGCAATAAGCGCTTCAAATGCATTTTCCAAAATCGACGGTCTGTCAGCACCGCCCGTGTTTGACTCTCCCTTGCCTAAAAACAGGAAGTTACCGAGTGATATCTGCCTTGCAAAATCCGAAAGTGACTGAGTGCAGACAAGAGAAGAACGAAGTTTTGACAAATCGCCCTCAGGCATATCGGGAAAGCGATGAAAAAGATAGTTAGCCGAAATGATAGAAAGCACGGCATCACCTAAAAATTCCATTCTCTCGTTACACTTAATCTTATTATGCCTTTCGTTTGCAAAGGAAGAATGTGTAAGTGCCTCCATAAGATAAGCCTTATTTTTGAAATTATATCCTATTTTATCTTCGATAGTTGCCATTTTTATTCCTCTTGCGTATTTATTGAAAATTCATTTTCAATTGAACTAATCAAATTGTTATCCAAAAACCAAATTGCCTGCTTGATTGCATTTTTAAATGTACGTGCATCTGCCGAGCCGTGAGACTTAATTACAGGCTTTTTAACACCAAGCATAACGGCACCGCCGTATTCCTTATAATCAAACTGCTTTTTCATATCGTCAATACCCGATTTAACACCGAGATATGAGATTTTAGAAAGCGTATTTTTCATAAAAGCGTTCTTAATACCATTCATCAAAACTTTTGCAACGCCCTCATAAGTTTTAAGAATAAGATTACCTGTAAACCCGTCGGCAACAACAACGTCTGCGTCGCCGAACGGAATTTGCCTACCCTCAATATTGCCTACAAAATTGTAAGGTGCATTTTGCATAAGTTTATAAGCTTCTTTAACGGTCGAAGTACCCTTTGTGTTCTCCTCGCCGTTATTTGCAAGCGCAACCCTTGGGTTTTCGACTTTCATAATTTTTTGCATATAAAGGCTTCCCATTTTGCCAAACTGATATAAAAATTCAGCTCTGCACTCGGCATTTGCACCACAGTCCATAAGAAGAAACGGCTTTTTTGCACTTGGCATAACAGAGGCGATTGCAGGTCTTTTAACACCTTTAATTCTTTTAGTGATAAGTGTTGAGCCTACTGTTACGCAACCTGTATTTCCCGCACTCACAAAAGCATCGCCTTCACCTTCATTCAAAAGTTTAAAGCCGATACCCATTGATGAGTCTGCCTTTTCTTTAAGTACTGCCTTTGCATCGTCATGCATTGTGATAACTGAATTTGAATTAACAATTTTCACATTTTCAAGTGCAATATTATTATCCTTAATGCATTTTTGTATTTCTTTATCATTTCCGACAAGTACGGGAGCAATTCCGTATTCTTTTTGAGCAAGATAGGTACCCTTAAGTATCTCAAGCGGAGCATTATCCCCACCCATAGCATCAATAATTATTCTTTTTTGCACAGCAAATATTGCACCCTTTCCCAACTTAATTTTAACTATAAGGTTTTCATACTTTCTTCAAGGCTTGCAAGCGCTCTTTGCGCCATAGCGGCATAGCGCTCTTTTTTATCCTTAATTTTCGGCTCTATTGCAGGCAGCACACCGAAGTTAGCACCCATAGGCTGAAAATTCTTAACGCTTTCGTCACTGATATAATCGCTCAAAGCGCCTATCATAGTAACATCAGAGAGAGTGAACGGCTCTTTACCCTGCGCTCTTCTTACGGCATTGATACCTGCCATAATTCCGCTTGCCGCACTTTCCATATATCCCTCAACTCCCGTGATTTGACCTGCAAAGAAAAGGTTGTTTTTATTTCTAAATGAAAAATCGTTATTAAGAAGCTTTGGTGAATTCAAAAACGAATTCCTATGCATAACACCGTAGCGCACAAACTGAGCATTTTCAAGCCCCGGAATCATAGAGAAAACACGTTTTTGCTCGCCGAACTTCAAATTGGTTTGAAAACCCACAAGATTAAACATTGTACCCTTTGAATTTTCACGTCTTAACTGAACACAAGCCCAAGGTCTGTGCCCTGTGTTCGGGTCGACCAAACCGACAGGTTTCATAGGGCCGAAACGAGGAGCGTCAAGCCCTCTTTTAGCAAGTTTTTCAATCGGCATACAGCCCTCATAGACGTCAAAATCGTGAACAATTGCGCCCTCGGCATTAACAAGTTCATTAATAAAAGCCTCATACTCTGCCTTATTGAACGGGCAATTGATATAATCATCGTCACCGCCACGCTCATAACGTGAAGCACCGAATGCCTTAGACATATCAATACTCTCTGCAGTAACAATTGGAGCGGCGGCATCATAAAACGAGAGATACTCGCCCGTAATATTGCTGATACTTTTTGCAAGAGCGCCGTCTGTCAACGGACCCGTTGCAACAATTGTTATTGTATCGTCGTCAAGTTCTAAATCCTCAACTATTTCATTAATCACCTCAATATTGGGGTGAGATTTGATTTTTTCAGTCACGCTTTTTGAGAAAATATCCCTGTCAACTGCCAAAGCGCCGCCTGCCGGAACACTCGACTGCCTTGCAATCGGGACCGTAAGCGAGCCTAAACGAGCCATTTCCTCTTTCAAAAGACCTGCTGCGCTTTCAATACGTGAGGCCTTAAGCGAATTTGAACACACAAGTTCACAAAACAAGTCCGACTTATGCGCCTCACTCTTTTTAATCGGCTTCATTTCATAAAGCGAAACATTATATCCGTTATTTGCAATCTGCCACGCAGCCTCAACTCCCGCAAGACCTGCGCCGATAACCTTAAATTTCATATAAATTACCGTTTATTCTTCTGTTTTCTTTTTTCTCGGAGCCGGCTTTGTAAAACCGCAGCCCTCTGTATCAGGGCAATAAAGCACATTGCCCTTGCGTTTAAAGAGCGACTTGCCGCAACGAGGGCAAACTTCGTCGCTCGGTGCGTCCCAAGTCATAAAATTACACTTAGGATAATTTGAACAACCGTAGAATGACGAGCCTCTCTTGGTTTTTTTCTCAATTACATCGCCGCCGCATTCAGGGCACTTAGCCTTAGTCCTGAAAATAAGCGGCTTTGTATTTTTACATTCCGGATAGCCGGGGCACGCAAGAAATTTACCGAATCTGCCGACTTTGACAACCATATTTCTGCCGCACTTTTCGCAAATTTCGTCTGTTTCTTCTTCCTTAAGCTTAATTTTAACGCCCTGCATTTCCTCTTTAGCTTTTTCAAGAGGCTTTTCAAAATCATCATAGTAAAGGCGAATCATATCCTTATAATTTTTTTCGCCGGAGTCGATTTTATCAAGGTCAGCCTCCATTTTGGAAGTGTATTTAACATTAACAATATTAGGCATTTTATCTTTAAGAAGATTTGTTACAGCCTCGCCAAGTTCAGTCGGCACAAACTGCTTGCCCTCACGCTTAACATATTCACGGTTGAGAATAGTTGAGGTGATGGTAACATAAGTTGACGGTCTGCCGACACCGTTTTCCTCAAGTGCTTTAGTAAGGGAAGCTTCGGTATATCTTGCAGGCGGCTGAGTAAAGTGCTGATTGCCCAAAATACTCTTAAGCTTAAGCTCGTCGCCTTCCTTAAGAGCCGGAAGAGGAGATGCGCTGTCGTTCTTTTCATCGTCAACCTTTTCCTCGTAAAGCTTTGTAAAGCCGTCAAACTTAACTGTATAACCTGTGGCGGTGAAGATATATTCTCCTGCCTCAATCTCGATTTTCATAGTTTCCTGCATACAGGATTCCATAAGCGATGCAATAAATCTTTCCCAAACAAGTTTATAAATTTTATATTGGTCGCTTGTAAGATATGGCTTAACCTGCTCAGGTGTAACCTTTGGCATTGACGGTCTGATAGCCTCGTGACCGTCTTGAATATTACTCTTTGATTTAAAATATCTCGGCTTTTTAGGGAGATACTTTTCGCCGTATGTCTCTGTAATAAATTCATTACCGGCTGCTCTTGCTTCTTCAGATATACGAAGCGAGTCTGTTCTCATATAAGTGATAAGACCGACTGTGCCGAGTTCTCCTGCCTCAACGCCTTCGTAAAGTTCCTGCGCCGCCTTCATAGTTCTCCTTGCTTGGAATGAAAGACGTCTTGAAGCCTCCTGCTGAAGAGTTGACGTGATAAAAGGAGGAGTTGGGTTTTTCTTTCTGCTGCCCTTTTTAACGCCCTTTACAACATAACTTTCGCCGTCAAGGTCAGAAAGAACGCTGTCACTTTGCTCTTTATTTTCAATCTTGATTTTTTCACCGTTTTTAGTTGAAAGAGAAGCTGAAAATACCTTTCTTTCCGGCGGATTTGTAAACTTAGCATCAATCGACCAATATTCCTCAGCCTTAAATGCACGAATTTCATTTTCTCTGTCAACAATTAATCTGAGAGCGACCGACTGAACACGGCCTGCCGAAAGACCTCTTCTGATTTTTTGAGAAATAAACGGCGAAAGCTTATAGCCGATAAGTCGGTCAAGAATACGTCTTGCCTGCTGAGCGTCAACCAAATCAATATCAATTTGACGTGGCGCATCCATTCCGTTTTTTACTCCGTTTTTTGTAATCTCATTAAATGTAACTCTGTTTTTATCCTTAAGGTCAAGACCCAAAAGAGTGGCAAGATGCCAAGAAATAGCTTCTCCCTCACGGTCGGGGTCGGTTGCGAGATAAACATAGTCCGCATTGTCAGCCTTTTTCTTAAGGTCTTTAACGAAGTTTTCCTTTCCTTTTATTACCGCATATTTCGGTTCAAAGTCATTTGCAATATCAACACTGAGCCTTGCTGCCGGCAAATCCCTGACGTGGCCCATTGAGGCAATAACGTCATAACCTCTTCCGAGATAGCCTTTAATATTTTTCGCCTTTGCAGGTGACTCCACAATTACTAATTTAGACATATTCTGTTTCCTTTCAGGATTTTTTAAACCTCTTACCTGAGGCACTTATTATCACTTTTTTAAGTTCGAGAAATGTTAAAGCTACAAGAACCTGCGAAGCAGTTAAACCCGATTTCTCGATTATATCATCAACCTGAGTGAACTCCTCGCCTATGCAGTCATAAACGATTTTGTTGTTCCCTTCAAGCGACCATACATTTTCGTCAATTTTTCTTCTGTTTTCTCTTCCTTTTTCAAGATTTTCAAAGGAGTATTTTTTATCAATCAAATTATTTTCAGGCGTCGGCTTAACATTAAGCTCCTTAGCCGATTTTTTCTTAACAATAGAGGTATCAAGCGTTTTTTCCGAGTTATCAAGGACTATTTCATTAGCAGTCCTTATTTTAGATAAATCAAGAGTCGGATAATCATTTTCATAAGCCTCAACAACGTTAACGGGATTGATTGCAAGCCTTGCGCCGTCGCTTATAAGTTTATTTGTACCTGAAAAATCGCTTGAAAATATAGAAGCGGGAACGGCATAAACATCACGGTTTTGCTCAATCGCAAGATTTGCGGTAATAAGGCTGCCGCTTTTAACACCTGCCTCAACTACCAAAATTCCTAAGCTCAAACCGCTTATAATTCGGTTACGCATAGGAAAAGAAGTTCTGTTAGCCGGAACATTGGGCTGATACTCAGTAACAAGTGCACCGCTTTGCTTTATCATATTTCTTAAGCCTTCGTTAGCCTTTAAATAATTATTACCAAGCCCGTTTCCCAAAACGGCAACTGTTTTTCCGCCGCAGGCAAGAGCGCCTAAATGAGAATATGTATCAATTCCCAAGGCTCCGCCGCTTACAACGAGAGCACCTGCCTCGGTAATACCCTTAGCCATAATGTGCGCCGCTTTGATTGCATATTCACTTGCCTTTCTTGTGCCTACCATACCGATGCAAACAAGATTATCAATATCGGGCAGCTTTCCGTCAACATACAAAACGGCAGGCGGATTAATTATCTCCTTAAGCCTTTTGGGATAAGCTTTATCGTCAAAATCAATTATTTTATAACCGTTTTTTGAGCAGCAATCAATTATTTCATCTGACTTTCCAACATCCGTCATCATCAACTTTTCAACCTGACGTTTAGATAAAACCGTGCTCATTTTCCATTCGCTTTCGCCAAGCTCATAAAGAAATTTTGCACTTTTATATTCATCAATTATGCTTTTTATTTTAGCGCCGTATCCAAGAGCGTTTTGAAGCCAAATCCAATACCTTGCATTTTCACTCATCTTTGCATCTCCCACATCGTTATGGCTGCCGCCACATGCGCATTAAGGCTTTCTGCACGGCCGGGCATAGGAATTGTTATTTTTTCATCACAAATTGCCATAACCTCATCGCTTACCCCGTTAGCCTCATTACCGATAACGCAAAGGCAGGAATCTGAAAAATCAATTTCGTTTATTTTTTTTGCAGAGGTGTCAGGCGAAGTGGCATACGTTTTAATTTTGAGAGACTTTGCCTGATTTAATATTGGAACAAGGCTTAAACATTCAATAACCTCAATCCTGAGCGCCGAACCCATTGATGCACGCAAAACCTTTGGGTTATATACATCGCATCCTCCGCCGACAATTACGCCGTCAATGCCGAGCGCCTCCGCCGTCCTTATAACTGTGCCGAGATTACCAGGGTCTTGAAGATTATCTGTAGCAATATACTTTTTGCCGTTTTGAAGAGCGTTATTATCATTTTTCATTTTGCAAACTGCAAAAATACCTTGTGAATTCTTCGTTTCGCTTAATTTTTGCGAAAGAGTATCGCTTATGAAATAAGAGGCTTTGCTTTTCCTTTGCATTAAAACGGACTTTTCAAAATACCTTTCGTTTGCGCTTTCCGTTATCAAGAATATTTCGACCTCATAAAAAGAGTTAAGGACGTCAAAAACAAGCCTTGCCCCCTCAAGAACAAACAAGCCCTGTGCCCTGCGCTCCTTGGAAGAGGTAAAGAGTTTTTTAACGCCCTTTATTATTTCGTTATTTTTACCTGTGATTTTTTCCATACACAACTCCAAGAAAGTGTGCCAATAATTTACATTCGTTTAAAGAAATCACTGACTGCATTATTA
>ENA-ORTF01001321-ORTF01001321.1-human-gut-metagenome-genome-assembly--contig:-NODE-1321-length-29380-cov-5.267690_pt1 | contig 29380 bp, 24 predicted proteins | sample MGYA00241908_ERZ509180 | MGnify/ENA primary metagenome ERZ509180 (study PRJEB26280, sample SAMEA2338814) | human gut metagenome | biome: human gut; feature: human-associated habitat; material: faeces... | reverse complement strand
TCGGTCTTGGCAAAAACGCCGCAGCGGCTGGCGATGGGATAGATGGTGGTGGCGTTGGCCGCGAGTTCGTTAAGGCCGCTGGCGTCGGTGTGCAGCAGGGTTGCCATCTGATCGATGAACGCGCCCGTGCCGCCGGCGCAGGTGCCGTTCATGCGCTGCTCGATGCCGTTGTCGAAGTAGATGATCTTGGCGTCCTCGCCGCCCAGCTCGATGGCGACATCGGTGGCCGGGATGAGGGTCTCGACGGCACGCTTGCTGGCGATGACCTCCTGAACAAACTCCAGGTCGAGCCACTGGGACAGCAGTAGACCGCCCGAACCGGTGATGGCGCAGGTCATCTGGGCCGTCGGCAGCACGGTCGCAGCACCCTCGAACAGGTCGCGAGCGCAAGCACGGACGTCGGTGTGGTGGCGCTGGTACTTGGCGTAGACAATCTGGTTGTCGTCATTGAGCACGGCAAGTTTGACGGTGGTGGAGCCCACGTCAATGCCCAGGTGCAGGTTGCCGTGGGCGTTGCCGGGGTTGAAGATCGCGCCTTCGGGGGCGTGGACGGCGGCTACGGGCTCAGCGGCGGTGGCGGGCTCGCTGGTGACGGACGCCTCCCCTGCCGCGTTCTTGGCATCGACAATTGCCTCGGCAACTTTCTCAGCAGCGGCAGTCGCGGCCTTCTGCGCGGCGTCCACCACGGCGGGCGCGGCCCCGCGTGCGGCAGCGACCATGCGGTCCTTGATGCCCTCGACGAGTTTGCTCATTGTCTCTCCTCTTAGTTGTTGGACTCGACGGTTGCGGCGGTGTCGTCCGTATCCTCGAGCTGCAGGTTCAATAGCTTCAAGCCGTATTCCGGCACGTTGATATCGATGGGTTGGCCGTACAGGTCACCGGGGCGCACAAAAGCGATGACCGTCATAATGCGCGCCATGGCCTCGGGCGATTCGGTGAGCCCACGCTCAAACCAGCGCTGAATCAGGCCGACCTCGGCACTCACGACGTAGGTAACGTAGTAGTCGAAGAACGTGCCCAGCGCCAAGCCCAAAATGCCCGTCTGTGCACGCGGCACCACGGCCTCGCGTGCGGTATCGATGATCTTTTTAATAAAGGCGGGGTCGCCGCCCGGGCCCAGCAGGGCCCCGATAAGATCGCGATTAGCCGCAAGATAGCGAAGCAGCTCAACCGAACCGGGTGCCGGCTCGAGCTCGTCGATGTTGCGGTAAAGATCGGGTAATTGAGCTGCGGTGATAAGCTCCACCCGCTCGCGAATCTCGGCAAGCAGGCCGTCCTCGATCTGGCTGATAAAGTCGGGGATATCGCGGTAGTGCGAATAGAACGTTCGACGCGTAAGACCGGCGCGCTCGGTGAGCGACGCGACGTTAATGCGCGAAAGGTCGCCGCTTTCGGCAAGCTCGCTGGCAAGCGCCTGGCGAAGGGCGCGCTGCGAGCGAAGGGACCGGCGATCGCATTTCTCGAGCTGGGACAAGCGTCCTCCTTGTTACTCTGCCTGTGCGCTATTGCACAGTGCGAGTATTATTGCACACCGTGTGCATCAACACGTAAAGGCAATATTTTAGATGTGACGAAGGGACAGTCCCTTTGTCACATTCAGCGACCGCCCAGGTTGTGCCAGTTGTGCCTGGCTTTTGGAGTGGCATTGCCGATTGTTCAAAATGTCATTCGTGGGTAGAATAGTGTCGACGGCAGCCCAAGTTCTGGAAAGCTGGGCAGCGCCGTTGTTTGCATTAGGGGGTCAACGCCTTAGCGGCGGCGACCCCTTCTGTTGCGCTTCGAACGCTGCTTGAGTGCCTCGGAAAGGCCGACGAGCGCCGTGAAGAACGAGACCAAAGCGGTCAGAAGTCTCACGAAATCAATCAGATCGGTCATGGGCATCACCTCCCATCAGATGGAGGGCGTTGCCCGGCACATGGAACTGCCGCCAACAGTATCAATTCTATCAAAGCGCAGTTAGATATGCGAATGTTTGTTCGTATTTCAAGAGACCAGCGTCACCTGTGACAAAGGGGCTGTCCCTTTGTCACATTATTCGATTACGGTGCAGGAATTCTGCTTGTGCATGGTGGCAAGCATGTGTTTGGGAACGGCGTGGGCCATGCAGCTACCGATAGTCGCGCTTGCGGCGGCCTTGGCCGCGTCACTGCCGTTTTTGGTCGCGTAGCTGTGGCGGAAGCGTTTGAGCATGGCAATGTCGTTGCCGCCGTCGCCGTAGACCGCGACCTCGTCCTCGGCAATGCCGTAGTAGCCCGCCAGCCAGGCCACGCTCTCGCCCTTGTTGCATGCCACATCCGTGATCTCAAACATCACCGGGTCAAACGGCGCGTTGACCACGCGGTCCGAGCGCTCGGCCAAATACGCCTTAAGGTCGCGCTCCAGCTCGGGTGAGGTCACGCGACAATTGATCTTGCATACATCGTGACGCAAGATATCGCCGATCGACTGATCGAAATACTGCTCCTCGTGATACCCGCCACGTGCACGCATGCCGCGCATCACAATACGCTTGATGGGGCTGTCCTTTTTAAAGCCCGCCTGATGCATCTCGAACGAACCGCTCGAGAACATGCCATCGGGCGTGGAGCAATCAAAGCAAATGTCCGGGAACGCCTTGAGCAGCTCCTCGGTAATCTGCGGATCGATGGTCCAGGTCTTGAGCACCTCGCCATGGCTGTCGCGCACGATGGACCCGTTGGAGCAGCAGGCGTCAAGCGCCAGGCCCGTAAAGCCATGCTCGCCGATCGGCAGCGTCGAGCGTCCGGTCGCGGGAACCACGTGGAGTCCGGCCTCGGTCAGCTCGCGAATGGCGAGGCGGATGGTCCCATCTGCCTCGTGCAGGGCGTTCAGCAGCGTTCCGTCTAAGTCACTCGCAAACATCTTGATCATGGGCATGCCTCTCCTTCGTCTGCACGATATTGTAGACGAGAACGGGCGCGCCCCAAGAGAGGCACGCCCGTCAGGCGAAAGATTGTCCTACACCGCAGCGGGGCCGTGTTCGCCGGTACGGATGCGGATAACCTCCTCGACCGGCTCGACCCAGATCTTGCCGTCGCCGACGGTGCCGCAATCTTGGAAACGGCGCAGCAACGGGCGAGAAACCAATGAGAAACGCGAGGACCACAGGAGCTGGCCCCACCCCGTCCCGGCTAGCGGCGGAACAGCTCGCGGGCTCGGTCGCGGAGGTCGGTAGCGCGGATGACACCTTCGTAGCGATTGATGCGCAGACGCGGGAAGGCATTAAAGAAGCGTAGGTCGCGGCGGCTGAGCGACACGCTTGGCACCGGACGGCTCATGCGCTTGCCGGCAAGGCGACGACTGAGCGACGGACGCGGCATGCTCGGCGCGGCATCGGCCACGCGGCGGGCAGCGAGCGCCAAGCCGCGAGCACCATCCGAGATAAACGTCGGCATTGAAGCCTTCTCGCGCAGGGCATCGAGCGTCGCGTCACCCAGCTCGGCCAGCCACGCGTTAACGGCACGGCTGCGGATGTGCGTCTGTGTCACCGAGTCAATCGTCGATTCGGGAATACGTTCGAGCATTGAGTCCGAGGCATCGGCAAGCGACTCGTTGATGCGGTCGGCGAGGTCGGCGCGCACACGCTCCAACTGATCGGACAGACGCCGCCAGCTCGCCAACGAGCACAACGCGTCGACCATCATCGCGACCGCGACGATAAAGGCGGACAGCCGCACAATCAGCACCGGCAGATGGCCAAGCAGCCCCAGCAATGCCGGCTCCACTAAACGGCAAATACACAACGCACCCAAGCCAAACGCGCAGGCCCAGTACAGGCAGATGCGTCCGTGCAAGTTAAACGGCAGGTGCGAGTAATCCCAAAAGCGAGCGCCCGTTGTTTTTTCCAATAGAAGGCCCACACTGTACTCGATTGCGCTGCATACAAGCGCCGCGGCGACAAACTGGCTCGGGGCATCCGGAATCCCGCGCAACAAAAGCCAGCAGGCTATTCCGCCCACACCATAGATAGGACAACACGGCCCCAGCAAAAAGCCACTGTTGGCAAATCGTCCGTGATTGAGTATGGCGCAGACCGTCGACTCCCACGCCCAGCCGCAAAAACCGTAGAAGGCAAACGAGAGCACCAGTGCCGAGAGCGGACAGGAGGCAAGCGTCGCGCCGCCAAATGCCATATCAATCGCGGTTCCCACCGTCTACCCCCTCCTCTTTTCACTCGATTCGCTGCTCACGCCATCGTCCGCCTCGTCCTTGCGCGGCAAAACGCCGGCGACCGTCTCGCGCAGCGCGCACCATTTATCCGCCAGACACACAATCCATGCCTCACGACACGTCGGCGGCACCGGCACCAGCGGAAACATATGCCGCACGATAATATTCCGTTCGCGCGGCGTCAGCTCATAATCTTCCTCCGCACGTGCCAGGGCAAAAAACGGGTGGCGAAAGCCATGCAGCCGATGGCTTGGGTCGGGATCGTGCCAGTCATAGAGAAAGTAGTCGTGCAGCAAGGCTCCGCGCAGCAGCGAGGCACGATCGATCGAAATGCCAGCACGGCCCAAGTGCTCGGCAAAGGACAGACTTGCCCGTGCCACCGAGGTCACATGTGCATAGACCGTCACGTCGCCATGCTGGATAAACTCGCGCGTCAGGTCCAAGCGGCCCGCCTGGGCGAGCTGGCGGGCGGCATCGTCGACCTCGTGCGCGATTTTCTCGGCACGAACGGCATCGGACATGCTGCCTCCTTCCAGCGGCTCACGGCGGCAAGCCACGGCCTGCACGTATTGAAAAAATCATCATCGAATCTATCAGTATGGCATCGGACAAAACGTTTTGCCCCACCAGTTGTCGAATTACCGCGCCGCCGTCACATATCAAACACCAAAATGTGCGAGACTGTCTTGTGCAATTGTGTCGGCCGAGGGAGCGCCGGCGCTCGATTCGCATGGAGTAACCCACAACGATGCTGCTTACGCAAACGACAACGCCCGAGGACGTCAAGGCTCTCGACCGCGCCGAGCTTCCGCTGCTCTGCGGCGAGATTCGCCACGCCATCCTCGAAAGCTCCGCCGCTGTCGGCGGACACGTTGCCCCCAACCTGGGCGTCGTTGAGCTTACGGTTGCGCTTCATCGCGTGTTTAACTCCCCTATCGACAAGATTGTCTTTGACGTTTCGCACCAGACCTACGCCCACAAGGCGCTGACCGGGCGCGCGTATACCTATATCGATCCGGAACGTTTTGGCGAGGCTTCTGGCTTTGCCAATCCCGACGAGTCCGAGCACGACCTGTTCGCCATGGGCCACACCTCGACCTCGGTGAGCCTGGGCTGCGGCCTAGCGCACGCTCGCGACCTGGCGGGCGATGCGTACAACGTCATCACCATCATTGGCGACGGCTCGCTTTCGGGCGGCCTGGCGTTTGAGGGCTTTAACAATGCCGCCGAACTCGATAGCAACCTGATCATCATCGTCAACGATAACGACCAGTCCATCGCCGAGAACCACGGTGGCCTCTATCGCAATCTGGCCGAGCTGCGCACCAGCAACGGCACCTGTGAGCGCAACGTTTTCCGCGCGATGGGACTCGACTACCGTTATTTGGACGCCGGCAACGACGTGTTGTCCCTAGTCGACACGCTACAGGAACTGCGCAATATCGATCATCCCATCGTGCTGCACGTCTCCACCGCCAAGGGCAAGGGCTTTGAGCCAGCCCAGAGCGACCCGGAACGCTGGCACCACGTGGGTCCGTTTGACATGGCGACTGGACGCAAGCTCTGCCCGGGCCATCCGAGCGAGCCTGCGCCGCGCACCTACGCCGACATTACGGGCGAGGCGCTCAGCGCCGCCATCGAGCGCGATCCGCAGGTCGTGGGCATCACGGCCGCCACACCCTACATCATGGGCTTTACACCCGAGCTTCGCGCTGCCGCCGGCAAACAGTTCGTCGATGTGGGCATTGCCGAGGAGCACGCCGTGACCTTTGCCACCGCGCTTGCGCGCTCGGACGCCAAGCCAGTCTTTGGTGTGTACGGCACGTTTTTGCAGCGCGCCTACGACGAACTCTGGCACGACCTGTGCCTCAACGACGCCCCGGCAACCATTTTGGTGTTTGGTGCGTCAATCTTTGGCACCACGTCCGAGACGCACCTCTCGTTCTTTGATATTTCCATGCTGGGCGGTCTTCCCAACATGCACTACTTGGCGCCGGCCTGCATGGAGGAATACCTGTCCATGCTGAGCTGGTCGCTCGACCACCGCGAGCATCCCGTGGCGATCCGCGTACCGGGCATCGGCCTGGTGAGCCGTCCCGACCTTGCGCCCGCCGAAGACACCGACTACAGCGCCGTTCGCTACAACGCGGTGCGCCAGGGTCGCGACGTAGCCGTGCTCGCACTCGGCGATTTCTTTGAGCTGGGCGAGCGCGTGGCAAACCGTCTGACTGCCGAGTACGGCATCGAGGCCACGCTCGTCAACCCGCGCTTTGCAACCGAGCTCGACCGCGAGTTCCTCGACAGTCTTGCCGCCGAGCATCGCGTTGTCGTCACCCTCGAGGACGGCATCTTGGACGGCGGCTGGGGCGAGCGCGTAGCATGTTATCTGGCATGCACGCCGTTGCGCACGCGCACCTTCGGCATCGCCAAGGGCTTCCCCGACCGCTACGACCCCAACGAACTGCTCGCTCAAAACGGCATGACGGTCGAGAACATGGCCGCCGAAGCCGTAAGGCTACTCAACGAGTAAAAAACCTCCGCAAGGAAAGCATCCCTGCGGAGGTTTTTGTTTTCGCGACGCGATTATCTCAATCTGTAACATCCAAGGCCCGAATTCCCGTCTAACTGTTACAGATCTAGACAAGACGTCTTAGTCCCTGACCTTTGTCTCAATCTGTAACAGATAGAGACCTTTTAGCCATCCAGATGTTACAGATCGAGACATTCGAATTCCCCTGAAGAGAAAATCTCAATCTGTAACAGTTACTCGGCAAAAATGGCTGCAGATGTTACAGATCGAGACAAACCGCCAAAGTGTCCCCTTTGTGGTGGTTAGCGGTAGCTTAGCTTGAGAATTTCGACGACGTCGGGGTCGGTCAGCGTCACGGGGTCGTGGCTGAACAGGACGCCGTTGGTCGTCAGAGCGTTGTGCGCGATGGCCGGCAGCTCTTCGACCGTAATCCCCCACTCACTCATGGCGAGGTCGGCCACATGGCAAGCCTCCATCAGGCGCGTGAGCTCAATCACAAAATCGTGCGGATCATCCGCGGCGGCATTGCCCATCAGACGCGCCATGTCGATATAGCGCTCTGGTGCAACACCGTGATCGATCATCCACGTGTGGTAGGCACGGGCGATCATGATGAGGCCGGCGCCGTGCGGCAGGTCGTGATGATGCGCGCTCATGCCATGTTCAAGACCATGCGAGCCCGTGGTGCCCGAGGCATCCATGGCATAGCCGCCGAGCGTGTTGGCAAACGCAAGGCTCGAGCGCGCCTCCAGGTCATCGCCATTATTGATGCACGTAGGCAGCGCCGCGGCGGCTCGGCGGATGCCTTCGCGGCAAACCATGTCACCCATGGGCGTGTTGGTATTTGAGATGTAGCACTCAACGCAATGGAACAGAGCGTCGAATCCCTGATAGGCGGTCAGACGCGCCGGGACGCTCACCATGAGCTCGGGATCAACGATCGAAAGTACCGGGAACAGGCGCGGATCGCCCAGGCGAAGCTTCTCGTCATTGTCCTCGCAGGACAGGACACCGCCCGCATCGACCTCGGAGCCGGTACCCGCCGTGGTGGTTACGCAAACAAGCGGCAGCGGATCGTTGGGGATCGGCAGGCCGAGCGCAGTACCGCCATTCACAAAATCCCAGATGTCACCAAGGCATTCGTTACCCTCGGCATCGGTATGCGGGTTGGCCGCCACCGCGCAGATGCCCTTGCTGCCGTCCATGACCGAGCCGCCGCCGAGCGCCAGGACAAAGTCGCAGCCATGGGTGCGCGCCATCCAGCCACCCGCATTGACGGTCTCGCGCAGGGGATTGGGCTCAATGCGATCGAACAGCTCATGCGCCACGCCGGCGCGTTCGAGCTCGGCCTCCACGCGTCTCAGGTATCCAAAGCGCTTGGCCGAGTTGCCGCCGGTCGTAACGATGAGCGCTTTGGTGCCGGGCAGCTTCTGCGTGCCCAGCTCGCCCAACTTGCCCGCGCCAAACAGCACCTTGGTCGGTGCGAAAAACGAATAACCGTTCATACGCGATCTCCTTACTCATATATGTGTCGCGTTGCCGCCATTATAGCGACCGCCGCGAGCGGCCACGCCGTCTGCAAAGCGCTATCTCAGCTGCAATAAGCGACGTTTGCCCAGATAAAACCTGCCAAAATAAACCTGTCCCTTTTTGGTAGGCAGAATAACCCATAAGGTAAGTATGTTTCTGAGTTATTTCGTGTTGACCCATTTGAGCGCGATAGGGTATAACTCTACTCAACCGCTAGGGATTTTATTGAGAAAGGTGTTCTACCATGAGCAAGAACCTCTCCCAGCAGGTCGTTCTCGACCGCCGCGGCTTTGTCGCCGCTACCTTCGCAACCGTCGCCGGCCTTGGTCTTGCCGGCTGCTCCGACACCAGCACCGAGGCCGACAAGGGTTCCGCCTCCGGCTCTTCCAAGAGCTCCAATGATACCGAGGCTTCCACCACGCTCGACGCTAAGGCATTCGACAAGCTCGTCGACAACGGCCCCAAGGCCGATGACGACGCCATCGCCGCCAGCACCTGGGCCACGGCCGTCAAGGACGCCGGCGTCTTTAAGATCGGTGGCGTTCAGACCTCCACGCTCTTCTCCCTCCTCAACGAGAAAGACGGTCAGACCCGCGGCTTCGATGCCGGCATCGCGCAGCTTCTGTCCAACTACATCCTGGGCGAGAACAAGGTCGAGATCACCCAGGTGACCTCGGACACGCGCGAGTCCGTCCTGCAGAACGGCCAGGTCGATGCCGTCTTTGCCACCTACACCATCACTGACGAGCGCAAGAAGCTCGTCTCCTTCGCCGGCCCCTACTACTACACGCAGCAGGCCATTCTGGTGCTCGCCGATAACGACGACATCAAGAGCGTCGACGACCTGGCCGACAAGAACATCGCCGTCCAGTCCGGCTCCAACGGCCCCGCCATCCTGGAGGAGTTCGCTCCCAAGGCCAGCCAGCAGGAGTTCAAGACCGACGAGGAGGCCCGCCAGGCACTCCAGCAGGGCCGCGTTGACGCCTACGTCATCGATAACAACATGCAGCAGAGCGCCCTGGTCCGCGAGCCCGGTAAGTACAAAATCGCCGGCAAGCCCTTCGGCAGCAAGGAGCCCTATGGCATCGGTCTGCCGCTCGATTCCGACGGCGTCGCCTTTGTCAACGACTTCCTTAAGAAGATCGAGGACGACGGCACCTGGACTGAGCTGTGGCAGATCTGCATCGGCGACCGTACGGGCGACACCAACGTTCCCGAGCTGCCCGAGATCGGCGCCTAGGCAGCGAGCCTGGTAACGGCCGCAACGAAACCATATGGAAACGCATGATGCGCTTTATTGCGGTAAACTGTTTCCTCACTGAGTTGTCGGGGCTTCCGTACACACGGGAGCCCCTTTCCTTATCGGCGGGAGGTCCGCATGAGTCTCTCCGAACTCTGGTCGCTCTATGGCCAGAACTATATCGACGCGCTGCTAGCAACCTGGGGCATGACGCTCGAATCGTTTGCCATCGCCATGGTGCTGGCCGTCGCCGTCACCGTGATGCGCGTGTCGCCGCTCAAGCCGCTGCGCGTCTTTGGCGACCTGTATGTCCAGGTCTTCCGTAACATCCCTGGCATCGCGCTGCTTATCATCGTCGTCTACGCGCTGCCGCCGCTCAAGGTCGTCCTGCCCTACCGCACCTGCGTTATCGTCGCCACGGTCCTTTTGGGCTCGGCCTTTGGCTCCGAGAACTTTATGAGCGGCATCAACACCGTCGGCGTTGGCCAGGTGGAAGCCGCCCGCTCGCTGGGCATGAGCTTTAACCGCATCCTCGCCAAGATCGTGATTCCGCAGGCGCTGCGCTCGAGCGTGCTGCCCATGACCAACCTCTTTATCGCCGTCATGCTCACCACTGCGCTCGGCAGCCAGGTGCCGCTTAAGCCGCAGGAGCTCACCGGCGTGGTGAGCTACATTAACACGCGCTCGCTCGGCGGCGTCGCCGCGTTCTTTATCTCGGCGCTCGGCTACCTGGGCACGGCCTTTGTGGTGAGCCACATTGGCAACTATATCGATAAGAAGGTGAGGATCCTCCGATGAACAAGCATTCCTCCCCTGCACTTACCATGCGCGATGCGCTCTACGAGGCTCCCGGCCCCAAGATGCTCGCCAAGATTCGCATCGGCACCGCCATTTCGCTCGTTGCCGTGGCCGCGCTCATCGCTCTGGTACTGCAGCGCTTTTATGTGACCGGTCAGCTTTCGGTCCACTACTGGTATTTCTTTACGCATCTCACCACCTGGAAGTTCTTGCTTGCCGGCTTTGAGGGCACCGTTAAAGTCGCACTCACCGCCGGCGCCATCGCGCTGGTGCTGGGCCTGGCCCTTATGCTCGGCCGCACGAGCGACATTAAGCCGCTGCAGCTGGTCTGCCGCGTGCTCACCGATTTCTTCCGCGGTGTGCCAAGCCTGCTGTTCATCTACTTCTTCTTTTTGGTGCTGCCCCAGTACAAGATCGCGCTGCCGTCGTTTTGGATGCTCACGCTTCCCGTCGCGCTCGCTGCCGCCGGCGTACTTGCCGAGATCTTCCGCGCCGGCGTCAACGCCGTACCGCGCGGGCAGGTCGAGGCGGCCCAGGCGCTCGGTCTCTCCAAGGCTAAAATCACCTTTAAAATCGTGTTGCCGCAGGCGATTCGGTTTATTATCCCGTCGTTGATTTCGCAGCTTGTGGTCGTAGTCAAAGACACCACCGTCGCCTACGTGGTGAGCTACCCCGACCTCATGCAAAATGCCCGCGTGCTCATCACCAACTACGACGCCCTTGTGTCGGTCTACCTGGTGATCGCGGTCATCTATATCCTCATCAACGTCGCGATTAACAAGGCCGCTGTCTACGTTTCGCACAAGACCGGCGTGACCATCATCCGCTAACGCTTTACCATTTCGAGTCATAAGGAGCCGAGCACCATGGCACAGAGCACTTCTTCTACCGGCAATCAGCCGCTGATCAAGCTCAGGCACGTCGATAAGCACTACGGCGACTTGCACGTCCTCAACGACATCAATCTGTCGGTCGACCGCGGCGAGGTCGTCGTGGTGATTGGCCCCTCGGGCTCGGGCAAGTCGACCATGTGCCGCACCATCAACCGCCTGGAAACCATCGACTCGGGCGAGATCCTCATCGAGGGCGAGCCCCTGCCGCAGGAAGGCAAGGATCTTGCCCGCATGCGTGCCGAACTGGGCATGGTGTTCCAACAGTTCAACCTGTTTGCACATATGACGGTGCTGCAGAACGTCATGCTGGGGCCGGTCGACGTGCTGGGCGTGTCCAAGGAAGAGGTCCGTGAGCGCGCCATGGACCTGCTGAGCCGCGTGGGCGTGGCCGAGCAAGCCGATAAGGTGCCCGCACAGCTCTCGGGTGGCCAGCAGCAGCGCGTGGCCATCGCTCGTTCACTCGCCATGCAGCCCAAGGCTATGCTCTTTGACGAGCCCACAAGCGCCCTCGATCCCGAAATGATCAACGAGGTGCTCGAGGTCATGGTCCGTCTGGCCCAGCAGGGCATGACGATGATTGTCATCACGCACGAAATGAACTTTGCCCGCCGCGTGGCCGACCGCGTCGTGTTTATGGCCGACGGCCAGATCGTGGAAACCGGCACGCCCGACGAGTTCTTCGACCATCCCCAGACCAAGCGCGCCCAGGACTTCCTCAACTCCATTAAGGGCCACTAGCCCAATTGCCACGCGGGCAAATTCATCAGTAACGTTTGTCCCGCGCCACCCCTGTGCCATGTCCACCCGGATTCGAAAGCCGCACCCATGATCGGAACCCGCACCTCATCGTCCTACACTCCGCACGTCGACGTCGATCCCGCCGACCGCCCGCTCATCCTGGTCGCACCACGCTGGGAAAAAGCGAAGCCCTATTTGAGCGAGACGCTCTCCCCCAACGAGGAGATCGCCAGCGTCTTTGTCGATGCCATCCTTGCCGCCGGCGGCCTGCCGCTGCAGATGTCCATCACCGAGGACATTGAGGTCATCCGTCATTACGTCGATATCGCCGACGGTATCGCCATTCCCGGCGGCCCCGATGTCAATCCCAAACGTTGGGGCGATGATCGACCCTACGACCCCACCCTCTGCTGCGAGATCCGCGATAGTTTTGAGTTTAAGCTGGTCAGCGAGGTGCTCCATGCCAAAAAGCCGCTCTTTACCACCTGCCGCGGCACGCAGTTGCTCAATGTCGCCACTGGCGGCACCCTGTGCATGGACGTGCCAAGCCTGGGCGCTCGCGAGGGCCGTACGCAGTGGCGCCATACCCACGTGCTCAACGACCCCGTGCATCCCGTCGAGGTCGTGCCGGGCTCGTTGCTGGAGCGCGCGCTTGGCGGGCACAGGCTGATCCAGACCAACTCCGCACACCACTGCTGCGTCGATCGTCTGGGTAAAAGCACGCGCTTGGTCGCCAAGGCAACCGACGGCGTTCCCGAGTGCATCGAAGTCGAAGGCCAGCCGTTCTGCCTGGGCGTGCAATGGCACCCTGAGTATACGTGGAAGACGCTCGAGACCGACTTTAACCTGTGGAAGTCGTTTGTCGAGGCGGCGGCCAAGGTAAAGCAGGCCCGCTAGTTCGCGAACCGCATAACAGATAAGGGCGCCCCGCCGGCCACATGGTCTGACGGGGCGCCCTATTACCTATATGTTGCCGGCACGCAGCCCAAGGCTCGCAAGCTCTTATTCGGCCGCCTCGCGCAGAGCCGACATCGTAGCCGCATATTGCTGCTGCAGCGCATGCATCCCCTCGCGAGCGCCGTCAACGGCATCGGCACCACGCAGCGCCTCGGTCACCACAACCGCCGGCTCGTACAGATTATCGAATCCCAGGTTCTGGCTCACACCCTTGAGCGTGTGCGCTGCCATAAACGCACCTTCGGCGTCTCCCGCCGCCATGGCGGCCTCCAGCTTGTCCATGCTCTCGTCATCCAAAAACTTGAGGGCAAAGCGGGCGAGCATTTCCTCGCCCATCAGCCGAGCGCACGCGTCATCATAATTGGCGCCGATCTTCTCATACGCCTCACGCATGGAAATCATGGATTAAAAACTCCTTTGGTCAAACTAAATCGTGGGAAACGCGACGACGTCAGCGGGGCGTGCCAACGTCTCGGCAATTTGGTCTTGCACCTCGAGCAGACAATCGAGCAGCAGCGGGTTAAAGGTGCCGCACTTACCGTCCAGGATCATCTGAATTGCCTCCTTGTGCGGGATAGCGTCCTTGTACACGCGCACGCTCGTCAGAGCATCGTACACGTCGGCCACCGAAACCACCTGTGCGGCAATGGGGATTTCGTCGCCCTTAAGGCCATCGGGATAACCCTTGCCGTCCCAGCGCTCGTGGTGCCAACGCGCAATCTGGTACGCATATTCCATAAGCGCATTGCCGGCGTGATGGCTACCCAGCTCAAGCAGCATGTCGGCGCCGATCGTGGTATGCGTCTTCATAATCTCGAACTCCTCGGGCGTAAGGCGCCCGGGTTTGTTGAGAACCGCATCGTCAATCGACATCTTGCCGATATCGTGCAGCGCCGAAGCCAGGGCAATCGTGGAGCGCTCCTCATTGTCAAGGGAAATGGTGTCGCTACGCTGGACCAGACAGCCAAGCAGCAGCTCGGTCAGCTTTTCGATGTTCGTAACGTGCCTGCCGCTCTCGCCGTTGCGAAGCTCCATGACGCCAGCCATGATGTCGATGAGCATGCGACTGTTCTTGACACGCTCGTTGTACTGCTGGGACAGCAGGCTCGTCAGGCGGCGCTGTTTGGCGTATAGGCGGATGGTGTTGCTTACACGGCGGCGCACGACACGGGAGTCAAACGGGCGGTTGATATAGTCCGAGGCGCCTAGCTCGTACGCGCGCAGAACCATATCATCGGAATCTTCGCTCGAAATCATGATGACAGGCAGATTGTCACTAACCGATCGGCGCGACAGACCGGCCAGCACCTCAAAGCCGCTTATGCCCGGCATGACAATATCCAGCAGCACGAGCGACAACTCATCACCATAGCGGTCGGCCATGTCGAGCGCCGTACGACCGTTGTCGGCCTCGAGGATGCAATACTCGTCCTTGAGCATCTCGCTGAGAATGACTCGGTTCATCTCGGAGTCATCGACAATAAGTACCAAAGGCTTTTCGCTTTGGAAGGCCTCGATGGAATCGGCATCGGTCACGACCGTACCGGCTTTTGCCTTAGCGCGGCTCAGTAACTGGACAGCGCGGCCAACGCCCTCATCGACCGTCTCGCCATGAATGCGAACGCCACCAACACATGCCGTCAAGCTCACGTACTCATGGCCCGGAATAATCGTGGAACGAACGGCATCGGACACCTGATGCAGGCGACGGGTGAAGTCATCGGAGGGAATATTGGGCATGACAACCACAAACTTGTCGCAGCCATAGCGCACAAGCTCGTCAGTCGAACGGATTCCGCTGCGCATGGCTGTCGCCACGGCACCGAGCGCAAGGTCGCCGGCATGACGGCCACACGTATCGTTGAAGACCCTAAAATCATCAAGGTCGATCACCGCAACGCCGGCATTCATGCGGGCGCTACGGAGCTTTTCCTCGTAATATCGGCGATTGTGCACGCTCGTCAGCACGTCGGTGTAGACAAGGTCCTCTTTTGCGGCCTCTTGCCCATCGATCGGACGCACCATCAGCAGGACATGAGGCTCGCCCTCGACCTTCAGAGGGCGCAGGCGAGCGCGGTACTCAACGCCATCGTTGAGCAGTTGCTCCGACACCTCATCGGAATCTGTCAAGGCCTCAAGACTTGCCTGGCGCAGACAAGGGCAGCGATCGCCGGCGAGCAGGCAGTTAGGCTCGCTCTTAATCTGATCGGCCGACAGCAAACGTACCACGGGGTAGGTCTTCGCGACACGGGCGACCTCGGCGGCAGCCTCCTCGTCGGTTAGATTGACCTCGTGATTATTGAGCATATGGGGCCCTTTCGATAGCTTCGCATGGTAGCGGTGGGTTCCAAATGTTACAAGAGTAACACCTTGCCGATGCAGGTAAGCACGTGAATGCTGTTACATTTTTATGAGTTGGCAGACGGCGCGATTGAAGCCGCAGACGTGAGGTTTTGAGCACATTTGTTAACACGGCCGAAACGTTTGCGGGTGAAGCCTGCTTTGGCTATTGCGGGTGTTAGAGCCCCAGGATGCCACGGACAGTCTGGGCAGCCGCTGCCGGGCGATCGCGCAGGCCGTTGTGCGCGCCGGGAACCGTTACGAGTGGACAGTCCAAAAGCTCAGCCGCCACCCTCGTGCCCGCCTCGCGAGGCGTGCCAATCGAGAGCTCACCCAGGAGCACGGCGGCCACCGTTTTCGACGCACGGACGCTATCCCAATCGGGAACGCAGGTCATAGTAATCCCGTATTCGTTTGCCATGAAGCCGCGGCCGTTGCGCAGGGCATGCTTGGCTTCTGCCTCGGTTAACTTGGGGGCCTCAGGGTCCGAGTCGCCGATGGCGCCCAGGAAGGCCCGTAATGCCCTGGAGACCTTTCCCGCGGCGATCATCTCGAGCAAAACCGGGGCCGCGCCCAGGCCGGCACCCTCATCCGTCACGGCGGGGTCATGCAGGATCGCACGCGAGATTATGGCGGGGTTTGCACGGAGAAGCTCCAGCGTCACCAGCGTACCGGCACTGTGCGCGAGCACGTTTGCCGGAGTGCCAATATGCTCGATAACGGCCTGCAGGTCGGCAGCCTGGACGGCGAGGTCGTAGCGTCCGTCTGCAGCGTCGCCGCTCTCGCCGCAACCGCGGCGGTCGTAGGTAATGACGCGATAGTCACAGGCGAGCTCGCGAGCGATGCCGTCAAAAAAGACACCGTCGACGCACGCACCGTGCACGCACACCAAGGCGGGTGTATCGGACGATACATCCGGGCCGGCATACTCACGGCAGGCGATCGTGGTGCCCGCACTCTCGACTGTAAAATCCATACTGTGTTCCCATCGTCAACACCACCAGGCCGTGCCGGGATACGGCTTGGCCAGATGGCGTCATTTTGTGCGTACATGAATGCGTTTACTGTACCCGGCTCGCGCCCCTTCATGACAGGGTTTCGAAAACTCACCCGATTGCAAGGTTTCTGCCTAAACAACAGCGCCCAAACCCGCGACCCGCATGAAGGCCGATGCTATGCTTAAGCTCAACTGTCCCAAGGAGCATATGCCTATGTCTACGTTTTTAAATGCCAGCCCCATCTTTGGGCCCGTCCGCAGCCGTCGTCTGGGCCTTTCGCTCGGTGTCAACATGATGCCGGCGAGCGGCAAAATCTGCACGTTCGACTGCATCTACTGCGAGAACGGCCTCAACGCTGAGCGCCCCTGCCACGAGCCGTATAACACGGCTGCCGTGGTGCTCGATGCACTCGAGGCCAAGCTGCACGAGATGGCAATCGAGGGCGAGCTCCCCGATGTAATCACGTTTGCCGGCAACGGCGAACCCACCGCCGCGCCGGAGTTTCCGCAGGCCATCGCCGGTGCCGTCGCGCTGCGCGACCAGCTGGCCCCAAACACCAAGATTGCCGTGCTTTCCAACGGCACGCGCGCCGACCGTCCCCAGGTGCACGATGCGCTCATGATGGTCGATGACAACATCCTCAAGCTCGATACGGTCGATCCGACATTTATCCAGCTGCTCGACCAGCCCGTTGGCCCCTACGATGTAGAGCACCAGATCGAAACGTTCGCGAGCTTTGACGGTCACGTTATTATCCAAACGATGTTTTTGAGCGGCGAGTACCGGGGCAAGTCTCTCGATAACACCGGCGAGGAGTACGTCGGCCCTTGGCTCGCGGCGCTCGAGCGCATTCGCCCACAGGAGGCGACCATTTACACGGTGGCGCGCGAAACACCGGTCGCCGGCCTTGCTAAAGCGGCGCCCGAGGTGCTCGACAAGATTGCTGCACGCGTCCAAGCCCTCGGCATTCCCTGCCAGGTGAGCTACTAGCAAAACCACGCAGCAGCTAGTGCCCGCCACCCCGCTCCATCAGTTGCGGTGATATAGTTCCTATTTATGCTGTTAAACCGCTTAAATCGGAACTATATCACCGCAACTTTTATGGATGCGTGGGTGGGCTATACTAGCTGCGAATGAAAGGAAGTTAGCCATGTTTGACAATGGACCCGTGCCCGGCCGCAACGACGCCTGCTGGTGCGGCAGCGGCAAAAAATATAAGAAATGCCATAGCGCCTTTGATGAGCGCCTCGAGCGCTTGTGGGAAGAGGGCTGGGAGGTTCTGCCCCGCACGCTCTACAAGACGCCCGACGATATCAAAGGCATCAAGCGCTCGGCCGCTATCAACGTGGGCGTGCTCGATTACGTAGGCGAACACATCGCCGCGGGCATGACCACCAACCAGATTGACCAGATGATCTACGACTACACCGTCGAGCACGGTGGCACGCCGGCCGACCTCAACTACGAGGGCTATCCCAAGAGCGTGTGCACCTCGATCAACGACGTGGTCTGCCACGGTATCCCCTGCGATACGGACGTGTTGCACGAGGGCGACATCATCAACGTGGACTGCTCCACGATCCTGGACGGTTACTTTAGCGATTCGAGCCGCATGTTCTGTATCGGCGAGGTCTCGGCCGAGCGCCAGCGCCTGGTCGAGGTCACCCGTGCCAGCGTGGAGGCGGGTCTGGCCGCCGTCAAGCCATGGCTACCGCTGTCCGTTATGGCCGAGGCCGTGCAAAAGACGGTCGAGGACGCCGGTTTTAGCGTGGTGCGCGAGTACGGCGGGCACGGCATCGGTAAGGAGTTCCACGAGGACCCGTTTGTGGGCTTTACCACCGAGGCACCCGATGTGGACACCATCATGGCTCCGGGCATGATCTTTACCATCGAGCCCATGGTCAACGCCGGAGCGCCCGACATTAAGATTAGCAAGGGCGACGGCTGGTGCGTACGCACCAAGGACGGTAGCGATTCGGCCCAGTGCGAGGTACAGCTCGTGGTGACCGAGGACGGCTACGAGCTGCTGAGCTGGTAGCCGTAGATGCGCCGGATGCTGACGGGCACCCTCGTCTTGCATCCGGCGTTTTATTTGAACGTTTTGCCTGATACAACCTGCCAAAATAAACCTGTCCCTTTTTGGCAGGTCGAGCGGAAAGGACTGCTTGTGAACATCCTGGTTTTGCTGCCCGTCAACGACCGCCATCGCGCAATTCTTGAGTCGAGCGCTCCGGGCGAGGACTTTATCTACACGAGCGCCGACGCCGCCACACGTGAGCAGGTCGCCGATGCCGACGTGATCTTGGGCAACATTGACCCTGGCATACTCACGGCATGCGACCATCTCCAGCTGTTGCAATTGCAGACCGCCGGCTATGACGATTACTTAGCCGCCGGCACCGTGCCGGCCGACGCCAAACTGTCTTGCTCGGTGGGCGCCTACGGCCAGGCTGTGAGCGAGCACATGTTTGCCATGGTCCTTTCCATGATGAAGCGCCTGCCCGGCTACCAGGACCTGCAGCGCGAGCATCGCTGGGAGGATTTGGGGCCGGTCACCTCGCTCAAAAACGCCAATGTGCTGGTGCTGGGCGCGGGCGACATTGGCGGCCACTTTGCCACGCTCTGCCGCAGCATGGGCGCACACGTCCGCGGCATCAAGCGCCATCCGCTCGTCTACCCCATTGTATTTGAGGACATGGACGGCATGGACGCGCTACCCGAGCGCCTGGCCGAGGCTGACATCGTCGCATCCTTTATGCCCAGCACGCCCGAGACCCGCGGCCTGGCGAACGCCGAGTTCTTCGCCGCGATGAAACCGGGCGCCTTCTTTGCCAACGGTGGCCGCGGCGATCTTGTGGTTGCCGACGATTTGGTTGCCGCTCTGGAGTCGGGACATCTCGCCGGCGCCGCGGTCGACGTCACCGACCCAGAGCCGCTGCCTGAGACAAGCCCACTGTGGGATGCGCCCAACATGCTCATCACGCCACACGTCTCCGGCTGGTTCCACCTGACAGCCACGCTCAACAATGTGGTCGACATTGCCGCAGAGAATCTGCGTCACCTGCAAGCCGGCGAGACCCTGCGTTGCTGGATCGAGCACTAAAAAGGCCGGCGCCCAAATGGGCGTCGGCCTTCTCATTTACGAATATGCAACCCATAACGTCGACGATCGTTTTAATTACAAGCTCAGGCCGGCACCATTGCTCTCGATAACATCCTTGTACCAGGCAAAAGAATCCTTGCGGTAACGTTTGCATTCGCGCGGGTCGTCATCGGTACGATCGACGTAGATAAAGCCGTAGCGCTTCTTGACACCGTTGCTCGTCGACAGCAGGTCGAGCGCCGACCACGGACAATAAGCAAGCATCTCTACGCCGTAATCCATGGCACGCTTCATGGCCGCGATATGCTTCTCCAGGTAGTCGATTCGGTACGGGTCATGCACATGGCCATCCGCCGTGAGTTCATCGAACGCTCCCAACCCGTTCTCGCACACCATGAGCGGCTTGTTGTAGCGCATATAGATATCGCGCAGCAGGTACTCAAGACCGATCGGATCGATCGCCCAATCCCAATCGTTCGTATCGAGGTTGGGGTTTTTGCACATCTCGTAGAACCCGGGATGGGTTTCGAACCCGTTGATGTCACCTTTCTTACCGGTGAGGTTCACGCCGTTCCAGCGCATCTGCTTGGAACCGTCGTCGGGACACCATCGCGCACATTCGCTCGCATAGTAGTTGATGCCGAGCATGTCAGACGTACCACTCGCAATGAGCTCCATATCGCCCGGATCGATCTTGGGCGCCAAACCGTGACGTTCAAGATAGGCCATGGCAGAATCTGTATAGCGGCCCTTGAAGTAGATATCCAGGTAATAGCCGTTGCGCAGGTCGTGCGCGTTCTGCGCGGCCATCACGTCCTCGGCATGGGAGGTCAGGGGGTAAATGGGCGAATAGCCGATTACAGATCCCACCATGCCGTCGGGCACGAGCTCGTGAACCAAGTTGCACGCTACGGCATGCGCTAGGTTCATGTGATGGTTGATTTGGTAGCGCAGCTGATTGTCGCCCCGCATTTCCTCGGGGATAAAGCACTTCTGCGTCCAGTATTGAACGATGATCGATTGCTCGTTAATGGTCGTCCAATACTTGACCTGGCCCTTGAATTCGTTGATCACAAAACGGGCGTAGGTCTCAAAGTCGTCGACCACCTGACGTGAAATCCAACCGCCGTAACGCTCCACGAGCGCCCAAGGCAGATCATAGTGATAGAGTGTCACGATCGGCTCAATACCGTGCGTTAAAAGCTCGTCGATCAGGTCATGATAGAACTTGATACCAGCCGGGTTGACGGCACCCGTTCCGTCGGGGATTACGCGCGACCAAGCAATCGAGAAGCGGTACGCCTTGAGCCCCATCTCGGCCATGAGCGCCACATCCTCACGGAAATGATGATAGTGATCGCTCGCAATATCGGCCGTAGCAAACCCACGTTCCTCGTAACTGTGCTGGTTGATGATGTCCTGCTGAGACGGCTTCTTGCCATCCTCATACGCAGCGCCCTCGACCTGGTAGGCGCTCGTAGCGGCGCCCCAAAGAAACTTCTCCGGGAAAGCCGTGGTAGTGTATGCCATGGTTGTCTCCAATAATCGACGGAGCCCGAGCGGCGGACGCCAAGAAAAGGCGCCCGGCTCAGGTGACTTGACAGAAGTTAGCCCCGTTATTCCGCGGTCTGCTCCTTGATGGCGGCGCGCTTACCGAGCACAAACGTCGACACAAAGGCGCAGGCAAGAGACACGGCCATGACCGTGAGTGCAAGCGCAAGATTCGTGAGAGAACCGTCCGCACCGATATACGCCGGGAAAGCAATGAAGCTGCACGCCGTGATGACGTATTGCGTCATGCCGGTGATGCCGGCGATAATGCCGCCAATGCAGCCACCGATCATGGCGCCCACGAGCGGGAAGCGCTTGGTGAACAGCACGCCGTACACACCCGGCTCGGTAATAGAGCACATAGCCGTGACGCCGGCGCCCACCGCGACGGAACGCTCCTCCACCTTGGTCTCGACGGCTGCGGCGGCAAGGCACGCACCGGCGACGGCAAGGTTGGCAGCGGTCATGCCGGCACAGATGAGCGGGTCGGAACCGACCTCGGCCATAAGGATGAACTGCAGCGGGTAGAGCGCATTATTCATACCAAAGAAGACGAGGAACGGGGTGAAGCAACCCACGAACGCGACAGCTACAGCAGGGCAAGCGCGATAGACGTTGATGAGCACGTCAGCAAGCACAGTGCCCGCAGTGTAGCCAATGGGACCAAGGACGAGCAACGTAACGGGCACGGTCACTAACATGGTGAGCAGTGGGACGAAGACCGTGCGCAAAACCTCGGGCAGAACCCTCTGGAACCAGCGGTAAGCCACGCTCATGAGCAGCACGCCCAAGATGACGGGGAAGACCGTGGAGTTGTAACTCACCGCGGGAACGGCGAGACCAAAGAAGTCATAGACGGTATCATTGCCCTGACCAATGGTGTAGAAGAGCAACACCGCGCCCAGGAAGGCGCCGAGATAACCGTTGGACTTGAGACGCTGGGCGGCGGAAAAGCCGATAAAGACCGGCAGGAAATAGAATGTCGCCTGGTTGATGCAGGAAAAGAACTGATACGTGCCCGAATCGCTCGAAACGCCGCAGAAGTTAACGAGAAGCGTGAGTACAGCGCCCGTCAGACCACCGGCGACGATGACCGGGATGACCGGGGAAAACGTTCCGCCAAGGAATGAGAGGATAGCGTTGACGACACTTCCGTGATCCTTGTGGTCGACCTTTGCCGCCTGCGGATCGTCAACCGAGCCGCCCGCCGCAATGCTCTCGATCTTGAGAAACTCCTCGTAAAGACTCGGCACGTCCTGTCCGATCACAAACTGATATTCACCGTTCTGGACGACGAGCCCGATCACGCCGGAAACCGCCTTTGCCGCGCCCTCGTCAAACGTGCTGGCATCTTTAAGCTGAAGTCGCAAGCGGGTCATGCAGTGCGCGACGTTGGCAATATTTTGCTCGCCACCGCATGCGGACACGATGGCCGAGCACATCGCTGCATAGTCTTTCTTGGCTGCCATGAGGCCTATCCCTTCACCGTTGATGTAGTACATCTCAGCGCGCGCTTGCTGATGGCTGCATCATATAACGGACCCCTCTCGGCACGGGGTTCGGGATTTGGACCCTAGGCGAACTGAGCGAGCCCGGAACCGCCATAGAGAACAAAGTATCGGTTGTAGAGAAGATCGAAGAGATAGGTAATCCCGTACTGCGCGAACACGGTGCGCCCCTCCGTTGCCGGCGCCGGAGAGAGACGAACGGCATATGCAAAGTTCGCCATGATCTCGCCATTGGCATCGACAGTGACGAGCACGCTCACGACCGGTGAATCTGCGAGAGCAGTGCGAACAGCACGTGCGTAATTTCCGTGCTCCGAGATAACGACGAGGACGTCGTCGCCGGCCAACGCTTCGAGTTGAGTGATATCGCCCGTCGAATCGGTGACGATATCGATTACTTTGTGCAGGTAGAGCATCGACTGTTGAAACTGTCTCACTGCGCCGCTCGAAAAGTCCGATGTGAGGATCACGATGCGCTTGGACCGATGCAACAGCCGCGCTAGGCGATCGAGCGTCTCCTCGGAAACAGCCTCGTTGATCGTACGGTCCATCTCGGCGAGCGCCGCAACGAGGTAGTCCCGGTAGTTCTCATGGTCGGTATAGCGTGAGAATAGTCGGCGGTGACGCGACCATTCCCACGAATAGGATTTAAGGTCCGAGAAGTTATCCAAACCAATCGATTGGCAGAAACGCCGAATCCCCGAACGCGATGTATAGCACTCCTCGGCTACGTCATAGACGTTGAGGTCGGCGAGTCGGTCGAACCGCTCCAGAAAATAGCGGGCGAGTGTACTGTCCATAGAGTCGTGGGGGCTTCGATTGACCACCGCGAGCAGTGAATTCATAAGACTGAAATGCCTGATAGACGGACGGCTGTCCTCCGGAGCGCGAACCGATTCGTCGACCTCGGTGCCCATGGCTACAACTCCACGCTTTCGGCGCCGTTGATGGTTAGGTTGCGCTCGTAGAAGGCGGTGAGAGCGCGGATGGCGTACATCACGTCGCGCACGCCGCCGGTCTCGTAGCTCGAGTGCATGGCCAGCTGCGGCAGGCCCACGTCCACGGCATGCATGCTCGCCTGCATATTGGACAGATTGCCGAGCGTGGATCCGCCGGCCATATCGCTCTTGTTGGCGAAGGCCTGCGTGGGCACGTCGGCGTCATCGCAAATAGCTTGGAACACCGCGCGGCTAAAGGCATCGGTACAATAGTGCTGGTTGGCGGCTTCCTTGATGACGATGCCGCCGTTGAGCACAACCTGGTTGCGCGCATCGCACTTCTCGGCGTGGTTGGGGTGCACGGCATGCGCGTTGTCGCAGCTCACGAGCATCGATGCGGCAAGGGCGCGATGATACGACTCGTCGTCAAAGCCCAGCGATCCGTTAATGCGGCGCAATGCATCGGCCAAGAACGTTGACATGGCGCCCTGTTTGGTCTCGGAACCAACCTCCTCGTTATCAAAACAGCAGAAGACCGAGACGTCGCGCGCGTTCTCGGCGCCCAAAAATGCCTGTAGCGAGGTGTAGGCGCAGGCCAGGTCGTCGAGCTTGGGCGTCGAGATAAACTCGTCGGCCCAACCCCAAATGCGCGCATCCTGACGATTGACCAGGAACAGATCGCGACCCAGGATCTGCTCGGGCTCAACATCCAGTTCGTCGGCGATCAGGGCATCAAAGTCGCCCTGCTTAAGCTCGCCGGCACTGATGAGCGGGCACAGGTCGACAGCTCGGTTGGGAGCAAAGCTCTCGTTAACGCCACGGTTCATATGGATGGCAAGGCTCGGAATAATGGCAACCTCGCGCTCGGTGGCAAGCAGGCGGCTCTCAATACGGTCGCCCTCGCGCACCAGTACGCGGCCCGCGAGCGCCAGCGGACGATCGAACCAGGTGTAGTCGATCATGCCGCCGTAGGCCTCGGTGTTCAGACGCAGCGTCTCGCCTGCGCCGTCGAGCTCGGGGACGGCCTTAACCTTAAACGTAGGCGAGTCGCTGTGCGACGCCGTCAGCTGAAAATGATAGTCACCGGCAACGCCGTCCTCGCCCCACGTCGCGGTCAGGTCCTCGCCCACCTTAAAGGCAATAACGCTCGAGGTATTGCGCTGCGTGTAATAACGCCCGCCCGGCTCGATGTCCCACGCCGCGTTCTCGGGCAGGTAGGTAAAGCCCGCCTCGTCGAGCTCGGCCATAATGGTCGCCGCCGTATGGAACATGCTGGGGCATGCCTCGATAAAGTCGATAAGGTCGTTGGCGGCCTCGATATCATCGGCCGTCACATGCGCGCGCTCGGGCGTTTCCTGATCCGTCATGCTCTCCCCTTTCGCTGGGTTGATGGTCCCTTCCAGCATACCCCGCCGCGCCAGCGCTGCACTCTTCATTCCGTGTTTAATCCCGCACCGCTCACCAAGTTGAGCCATCATGCCCGTGCACCTTTTGCGACAATTACGCTAACAGGACGAGAGGAGCCGTCATGAAGCCACGTAACATTGCCATCGCCTGCGGTGTCGCGGGAGTCGCCGTCGGCCTTGCCGCTGCCACCGGTATCGTTTATCACAAGCAAATCAAGTCCGCCGCGTCGCTCAAACGCTTGACCGGCTACGCGGATGGCTATGACCTGTACGCAATCGACATCGCCTACGACTACGATCTTGATCGCATCATCGCCGCTGGCGTGCGCGACGACCAGGCCTACATCGATGCCGTGGTGGCGCAGGTGCTGCCCGGTGTGCCGGTACATGTCCAGGCGCCCCAGTTTGCCTGCAGCGCTTTTGTCGCCGTAGATGCCGAAGGCCGCGTGCGCACCGGTCGCAATTACGACTTTAAAGACGACACCTCGGCGCTGCTGGTGCGCAATCACCCACGCGGCGGCTATGCCTCCATCGGCTTTGCCGCCCTCAATAACCTGGGCGCCAACACTCCGCTTGACTCCGTCACCGGACGCGCCGCGGCGTTGATGGGCCCGTTTGCCCAGCTCGACGGTGTTAACGAATGCGGCGTGTCCATTGCCGTACTCACCCTGGATTCCCAGCCCTGTGACCAGGACACGCAACGCCCCGTCATCAATACCTCGCTCGCCATCCGCCTGGTGCTCGACCGTGCCGCCACCACGCAAGAGGCAGTCGACCTGCTTTCCGCCTACGACATGCACGCCATGGCCGGACGCGATTACCACTTCTTTATCAACGACGCCGCCGGTGACGCGCGCGTAGTAGAGTGGGATCCGCGCGATCCGGACCGTGCTTTCAAAGCAACTCCTGTACGCCAGGTTACGAACTTCTACGCCTGCTATGGCGACGAAGTGCTGCCCAACCAAAAGAATGGCGAGCTGGGCCATGGTAAAGAGCGCACCATCGCAATCGCCGATGTCCTCGACGCCCATGTCGGTGCCCAGAACGAGGCAGTCGCTTGGAAGGCCCTACGCGCTGCGGCGCAAGAGCCCAATCCGGAAGACATCACCAGCAACACGCAGTGGTCGGTCGTCTTTGACAACACCGAACCCGCCGCCGCCATCACGCTGCGCCGCCACTGGGGCGACATCGATGCCTTCGCGCTGTAAGGAGCTGGCACCGTCGTCCTTACGCTGGCCTGACGTTGCTTACATTTCCATACATTTGAGCTAACACGTTTTACCCCCGTATCAACAGTGTGCGGGGGTAAACTTATGCGCATGTTATAACTTGCCCGGAAGGATTCACCATGCTTAGGATCGGTCTTCTTACTAGTGGCGGCGACTGCCAGGCGCTCAACGCCACCATGCGCGGCATCGTCAAAACGCTTATGACCAATAGCGAAGAACCTATCGAGATCTACGGTTTTGAGGACGGCTACCAGGGCCTTATCTACAGCAGATTCCGCGTCATGACGCCCGCCGATTTTAGCGGTATCCTCACCCGCGGCGGCACCATCCTGGGCACGAGCCGCACGCCGTTCAAGCGTCTGGACACTCCCGAGGCCGACGGCGTCGAGAAGGTGCCGGCAATGGTCCACACCTATCACAAGCTGCAGCTCGACTGCCTGTTTATGCTGGGCGGCAACGGCTCCACCAAGACCGCCAACCGTCTGCGCGAAGAGGGCCTCAACGTTATCGCCCTGCCCAAGACCATCGATAACGACACCTGGGGCACCGAGATGACCTTTGGCTTTACGAGCGCCATCGACGTCGCCACCAAGTGCATCGACGACATCCACACCACCGCCTCGAGCCACGGCCGCGTGTTCGTTATCGAGATCATGGGGCACAAGGTTGGCTGGATCCCGCTGTACGCCGGCGTTGCGGGCGGCGCGGACGTCATCCTGATTCCCGAGATCCCCTACGACATGGACCAGGTCATCAAGACCATCGAGCATCGCATGGAGACTGGCAGCCGCTTTACCATCGTGGCCGTCGCCGAGGGCGCTATCTCCAAGGAAGACGCGGCGCTGTCCAAGAAGGAGTACAAGAAGAAGCTCGCCGAGCGCACGAGCCCGTCGATCGTCTACGACATCGCCAAGGAGATCGAGGCCAAGACCGGTCGCGAGACCCGCGTCGCCATCCCCGGCCACACGCAGCGCGGCGGTCAGCCCGACGCCCAGGACCGCATCTTTGCGACCCAGTGTGGCGTCGAAGCCGCGCTTGGCTGCCTACGCGGCGAGTTTGGCTACATGATTGCCCTGCGCGACGGCAAGATGTGCCACATGCCGCTTGAGGATGTCGCCGGCAAGCTCAAGTTTGTCGACCCCCAGAGCGATCTGGTGCGCGAGGCCAAGGCGTTGGGCATCAGCTTCGGCGACGAATAGCCTCGGCTGGAACTGTTCTCATCGGAGGCCCCGGGGCTTACCTCCCAAATCGTCCTCGGACATGGCAGGACCCCGCTGCGCGCTTCGCGCGGCGGGGTCCTTCCGTCCTGCGGAAAGATTTGGGAGGTAAGCCCTGGGGCCTCCTGCGGCAACTAGGGAGGCCGAAGCTATTCGTCTTCTTGCTGCGGGTGCGTGGGCTGAGATTTTGGGATGTTGCAGGCTCTTAGCTGAGAGTAGCACTGCCATTTGTCCTGAAATGGCTGGTCGTTAGGGGTTGCTACTGGTAGTTGCGGTAGGGTTGGGGCAGATTCTAACTAGAGATGGTGGTCGCTACCGGTTGTTCTCGGCATACTCGGCTCATTCGATTCGACCATCAAACGAAAGGAACCACCATGGATCTTGCGATGGCGCAGAGGCTCGTCGATCGCCGCAAAGCTGCCGGGCTTTCTCAGGAGGCGCTTGCCGCCCAGCTGGGTGTGAGTCGTCAGGCTGTCAGTAAATGGGAGCGCAGCGAGTCCTCACCCGATACCGATAACCTCATTGCGCTCGCCGCGCTGTATGGTGTATCGCTGGATGAGTTGTTGTATGGGGAAGCGGCTAGCGATGCCGATAGCTCAGAGGACGGCAGCACCGAAACGGTGGATGAGGCTAAAGAGGCCGAAGATTCTGCCGAGCACGCCGATTGCGGCGACAAACCACTTGTCGATATTTCCCTCGCGCGCGGCATCCACGTCATTGATCCCAATAAAGGCGAGGAAGTCCATGTTGGCTGGAACGGTATCCATGTGACCAACGAGCGCAAGGGCGAAGAGGTGCATGTGGGGCCGGACGGCGTGCATGTCGATACGCTTGAGGACGATGGACATAGTGTGCATACCAATGACGACGGCACCGTCACCATCGACGGCGAGACATTCTCCAGCTGGAAGGAAGCACACGACAAGCTCGACCATCATGGCAAGCATTTCCACACCAAGGTCGGACGTACATGGAACAAATTCCCCTTCCCCGCGCTTGTCGCCCTCGCCTATCTGGTGCTCGGCATTGTCTACGGCACATGGGGCATGGGGCTCTTGCTCGTCTTTCTGGTTCCCGTCTACTACGCGATTGGTGACTTTATCGATCGACGCCATTTGTCAAAGCTCATTGAATGCGTCTATCCAGCAGCCGCCATTGCATGGTTTCTCTATATATGGCTTTGCCTGGAGCAGCCCCATCCCGCATGGGCCATCCTCATCACGATTCCCGTCATAAAGGCGCTCATGCGCTGGTGCCGCAAACAATGGAAGCACCGCAAACAGGCCTAAACCGCCCTAACCCGCCAGCACCACTCATCCGACACCACCCGCCCCTTCCAAGTTGTGGTGGAATAGGGACTGTTTTGAGGCTCCCAAGCACCAAACAGTCCGTATATCACCGCAACTAACAAACAATTGGGTCAGTTCCGGCACGGAGACAAGCATTGAGCTGACCGCGCGCCAAGAAAAGGGCCTGTTTACTACGTTTAGCCCGAAGGGGCCACCCATGACCGCCTTTTTCGAAAATCGACAGGCCTTCTACCTGCACTGATAATTGTTCTCGGGGGAAGCGGGCACTGCGGGGCGCGGCAACGGCGCGCGATTTCCGCGTCGCAGCGCTACCCTGATGCTGAATGCCGGGACGATGACCCACTGACCTGCTGACGCCTCTTCGGCCGTCCTCAAATCCGACCTGTCTCGCCCCGGCATCCGCGTCCCGGAGTCCTGCCATGACCTAATAGGAGCATGAGCGCGGACAATCGGACAAGCCAATTGGATTGTAGCGCTCCCGTCAGTGCAATGTCTGGGAGACCCGGGCGCGGAGCAGGCGGCAGACCGAGGGGAGCGAAAATGGAAGGCGAAACGGTCATCGCGGGCGTCGACACGCACAAGGACGTGCATGTTCTGTGCCTGCTCGACGGCCTCGGGAGGAAGATCTGGAGCGGGAGCTTCGGGGCCGACCCCGAGGGCTACGACAGGCTGGCGGAGGCGATAGGCGACCCGGGGAGCTGCATGGTCGTCGGCGTCGAGGGCACGGCATCGTACGGGGCCGGGCTGACGAGGAGGCTCGTGGAGCTCGGGTACAACGTCGTCGAGGTGCTCAGGCCCAAGAGGGACAAGGTGAGGCCCGGCGAGGGGAAGAGCGACCCGCTGGACGCCGAGCGCGCGGCGCGCAAGGCGGCGTCCGGGAAGGGCTGCTCCGTGCCGAAGTCGCAG
>ENA-ORTF01001320-ORTF01001320.1-human-gut-metagenome-genome-assembly--contig:-NODE-1320-length-29386-cov-11.475708_pt1 | contig 29386 bp, 20 predicted proteins | sample MGYA00241908_ERZ509180 | MGnify/ENA primary metagenome ERZ509180 (study PRJEB26280, sample SAMEA2338814) | human gut metagenome | biome: human gut; feature: human-associated habitat; material: faeces... | reverse complement strand
CTTGACAAACTGGGATAATGCTGAAAACAAAGCTAATTAATCAGCGTTTCCCTAGGATTTTTCGAAGCGGAGAATAAAAAGAAAAAGACAGACGGATTATTCCTGTTGGGTGGGAATGATCCGTCTGTTTTTCATTCATAGGAAATTACGTCCTATGAATGAAAACGCCCTCCGGGCGGGATGCGCACCTCGCGGAGGAGAAGAAAAATATTTTGAAGTATGTACAGGCAGATAGTCTGCGGAGATATGATAGAAATGATTTCGCAAACAATTGAAAATAGTCGTATTGCGGTTATAATATAGAAAAGGTAATGTAACATAGCGGTACAAATGAAGGAGGAGTTTTAGTTTATGAAAGGAGGGATGAAAAAAGCTTTTACGGCATTGCTGGCTGCGACTGTTTTGGTTGGTGGGATGCCGGTAAATATGCAGGCGAATGTGATTGCAGAGACAGAAAAAGCGGAATCGGCATCAGAGAAAGTAAATGAAAAATATGCGGATACGGAAGAACTGGATCTGATGGATCGTGAACGTCAGGAGACACAGGCAGGCGAACAGGAGAAACGGGAGAATACGGAACAGCCAGAGTCGGAAGAAACAGAACAGCCAGACACAGAAGAACAGTCAGAGGAGACAGAGCAGCCAGACACAGAAGAACAGCCGGAGGAGACAGAGCAGCCAGACACAGAAACAGAACTGCCGGAAATGGAAGAAGAAACAGAAGAACGGGAAGAAACTTCAATCAAGGGGGACGCAAGTGAAGAGCAGATTGCAGCGGAACAGAAGGCCTGGACTCTGATTAATAAATATGCAGACCCGGATTACTTTTTAACAGATCCTGAAAGGAATGCTATAACAGATGCCCAGTTTGAGGAATTAAGACAGGCTGCATTACAGGCTGTAGCCGGGTGTACTACACAGTATGAGAAAATAAAAGCGATTATGGCATTTGTTGCGGACAGAACTTATTATGATTATTATGCCTATTATAATAATAAGCCAAGTTATTGGTCACCGTATGAGGTGTACGAGCAAAAGCGTGCTATGTGTTCGGGTTATGCAAGCCTTATGAGAACATTGTGCATTTCCATTGGAATTCCGTGCATGGATTTAGAGGGGCATGCCCATGAATACAATGCTGTTTATGACAGTGAAAATGGAAAATGGATTTTTGCAGATGCTACATGGTGCAGCCGCAACTCTTATTCGGTAGATAAAGAATGGGAGTATCAGGGGTATTCTGACGGGTATTTTGACCTGTCCCCGGAGGAGATTGCAGAATTATCAAATCATCAGATATATAGAGTTGATGGCTTGCTGAAGGATGGATTGTATTACAGTCTGATTTCTTATAGATGGAGCAGAGGAAACTGGTATTTCGACTTAGCTGCTGTAAAAAATAAAAACATCCGTCAGGTAAAGTGTGGCGGATTTGAAGATATTGACGTGCTGGAAGTGAATGATGGAACGGGTGTGTTTGCAGACTGCACGCTGTTGGAAGAAGCAGATTTGTCACAGACAGGGATAACGGAATTGGAAGGAACATTTGAGGGGTGCAGTGCATTGGAAACGGTGAAATTGCCAGAGAATATAACGAAAATTGGATTTGGCACATTTACAGGCTGCAGTTCACTGGAGAAAATGGATTTATCCCAGACTTTGGTTACAGAAATAGGCGGTAGTGCATTTTCTGCCTGCAGTGGATTAAAAACCGTGAAATTCCCCAAAACATTAACGGCGATTGACAGTTATGCTTTTTTATCCTGTAAAAATTTAACGGGGGAACTTGATCTTTCCCAGACCGCGGTAAAAACAATCGGAATCTGTGCGTTTTATAAGGACGGCGGCGTGCTTGGGAAGATAAGGCTGCCAAAGACGATTACAGAGATTGGCAGCGAAGCATTTTCCTGGGAAACGACAGACGGACCTGAAAAAATATATGTAATAACCAGTCTCTCCAAAGATAAAATCAATGCAGAAGCATTTAAGAGGAATGTTCCGGTTGTCGTGTGTCCATATCTTTATACAATAAAATTTGACGGCAATGGCGCAGCAAAAGGGAAAATGAGTGAGAAAGCATGTGCGGCGGGTCAGAAGGAAAAACTTTCAAAAAATAAGTTTGAAAAGAAAGGATATACATTTGCAGGCTGGAATACGCAGCCAGATGGGAAGGGAACCTTTTATGAGGAAAATGCCTATGTAAAAAATCTGACAAAAAAAGCAGATGAGGTCGTAACTTTATATGCCCAGTGGAAAGCAGCACAGTATCAGATTACATATAACCTGAATGGAGGCAAAAATAATAAGAAGAATCCCAAAACATATAAAATCACTTCAAAGACGATAAAACTTTCAAATCCGTCAAAAAAAGGGTATGTGTTTAAAGGATGGTATTGTGATAAAAAATGTACCAAAAAGGTAACCTCTATTAAAAAGGGCAGTACCGGAAAAGTAACACTGTATGCGAAATGGGCAAAGGAAAAGTACACCATTACCTACAAATTAAACGGAGGCAAAAATAATAAGAAAAATCCGAAAATATATACCATTACTTCAAAGATGATAAAACTGGCAGCACCAACAAGAAAAGGGTATGTGTTTAAAGGATGGTACCGTGATAAAAAATGTACCAGAAAGGTAACCTCTATTAAGAAAGGCAGCACGGGGAAAATCACACTGTATGCAAAATGGAAAAAGAAATAAACAAATCCAAAATGTTCCACATAACGGAACAAAGTTTTACATTGTGAAAATGTTACAAAAAAACAGGGAAAAACAGTAAAAAAAATGTTGCTATTTAGACAAAATATGTTAGAATAAATATGTGCGTTTTAGAAAGGCACATAACATGGCTTGATTATGGAAACAAATACGGTGTCCATAATTACATAGTAATTTATTTTAGGAGGAATTATCAAAATGGCAAACAAATGGGTGTATATGTTTAGCGAAGGCGACATGACCATGCGTAACCTGCTTGGCGGTAAAGGTGCCAACCTTGCAGAGATGACAAGCATCGGACTTCCTGTACCACAGGGATTCACAATCACAACAGAGGCTTGTACACAGTACTATGAAGATGGTCGCAAGATCAACGACGAGATCATGGCTCAGGCTATGGAAGGCGTTAAGAAAATGGAAGAGATCAACGGAAAGAAATTCGGCGATCTTGAGAATCCGTTATTAGTATCTGTTCGTTCAGGAGCAAGAGCTTCCATGCCAGGTATGATGGATACCATCTTAAACCTTGGTTTAAATGACGAAGTAGTTGCTGCAATGATCAAAGGTAATCCGGATCCTGCATTCGAGCGTTTCGTATATGACTCATATAGACGTTTCATTCAGATGTTCTCAGATGTAGTTATGGAAGTTGGTAAAAAATACTTTGAGCAGCTCATCGACAAGATGAAAGAAGAGAGAGGCGTTAAATTTGATATCGACCTTACAGCAGCTGACTTAAAAGAGTTAGCAGAGCAGTTCAAGGCTGAGTACAAGAATCAGTTAGGTACAGATTTCCCTTCAGATCCTGTTGAGCAGTTAAAACTTGCTATCGAGGCTGTATTCCGTTCATGGGACAACCCACGTGCAAACGTATATCGTCGTGATAACGATATCCCATATTCCTGGGGTACTGCAGTTAACGTAATGCCTATGGTATTCGGTAACTTAAATAACGAGTCCGGTACAGGTGTTGCATTTACACGTGATCCGGCAACTGGCGAGAACAAACTGATGGGTGAGTTCTTAATCAATGCACAGGGTGAGGACGTAGTTGCAGGTGTTCGTACACCTATGCCAATCGCTCAGATGGAGAAAGAATTCCCTGAGGCATATGCAGACTTCTTAAAAGTTTGTGAGACTCTTGAGAATCATTATCATGATATGCAGGATATGGAGTTCACCGTTGAGAACAAGAAGTTATACATGCTTCAGTGCCGTAACGGTAAGAGAACAGCTCCGGCTGCACTTAAGATCGCTTGCGATTTAGTAGACGAGGGACATAAGACTCCGGAAGAGGCAGTTGCTATGATCGATCCTCGTAACCTTGATACATTACTTCATCCACAGTTCGATGCTGCTGCATTAAAAGCTGCTACACCGATCGGAAAAGGACTTGGTGCTTCTCCGGGTGCTGCATGTGGTAAGATCGTATTTACAGCAGAGGATGCTGAAGAGTGGAATGCAAGAGGAGAGAAAGTCGTATTAGTACGTCTTGAGACATCTCCAGAGGATATCACTGGTATGAAAGCTTCCCAGGGTATTTTAACAGTTCGTGGTGGTATGACATCTCACGCAGCCGTAGTTGCACGTGGTATGGGTACCTGCTGTGTATCCGGATGTGGCGATATCGCTATGGACGAAGAAAATAAGAAATTTACATTAGCTGGCAAAGAGTTCCATGAGGGAGATTACATCTCAATCGATGGTACAACCGGTAACATCTACGATGGAGCAATTAAGACTGTTGATGCTACAATCGCTGGTGAGTTCGGACGTGTTATGGCTTGGGCTGATCAGTTCAGAACTCTTAAAGTTCGTACAAACGCAGATACTCCAGCAGATGCTAAGAAAGCTCGTGAGCTTGGTGCAGAAGGTATCGGTCTCTGCCGTACAGAGCATATGTTCTTCGAGGAAGACAGAATCGCTGCTTTCCGTGAGATGATCTGCTCCGATACTGTAGAAGAGAGAGAAGCTGCATTAGAGAAGATCCTGCCATATCAGCAGGGAGACTTCGAAGCATTATACGAAGCTCTGGAAGGTAACCCAGTTACAATCCGTTTCCTGGATCCACCTCTTCATGAGTTCGTTCCGACTGAGGAAGCTGACATTGAGAAACTTGCAGCAGCTCAGGGTAAATCTGTTGAGACCATCAAGAACATCATCGCTTCTTTACATGAGTTCAACCCAATGATGGGACACAGAGGATGCCGTCTTGCAGTTACCTATCCGGAAATTGCAAAGATGCAGACAAAAGCTGTTATCCGTGCAGCAATCAACGTTCAGAAGAAACATGCTGACTGGACTGTAAAACCTGAGATCATGATCCCATTGGTTTGCGAAGTAAAAGAGTTAAAATACGTAAAAGATGTTGTTGTTGAGACAGCAGATGCTGAGATCGCAGCAGCAGGTATCAAACTTGAGTATGAAGTAGGTACTATGATCGAGATTCCAAGAGCTGCTCTTACAGCTGATGAGATCGCAAAAGAGGCTGACTTCTTCTGCTTCGGTACAAACGACTTAACACAGATGACATATGGTTTCTCTCGTGATGATGCTGGTAAGTTCTTAAATGCTTACTATGATAAGAAAATTTTCGAGAACGATCCATTTGCAAAACTTGACCAGACAGGTGTTGGTAAGTTAATGGAGACAGCTATTAAACTTGGAAAACCGGTTAATCCGAAACTCCATGTTGGTATCTGTGGTGAGCACGGTGGAGATCCTTCATCTGTTGAGTTCTGCCACAAGATTGGTCTGGATTATGTATCCTGTTCACCATTCCGTGTGCCGATCGCTCGTTTGGCTGCAGCGCAGGCTGCGATTGCAAATAAATAATTTGTTATAAGGTAAAATGCAGTCTGTGCTGCATGCACAGGGCTGCTATCGCAGACAAATAATTTGTATTGCATCAATTAAAAAGGGGATATGTTATTTTTGGGAAAAGGTAATATATAGGGGGAAAACCCGCATGAACCGAAAGGTTTGTGCGGGTTTTTGTATTGTGTAAAGGTAAGGATTGACAATCCATATATTTATCAATATAATTAAACCAAGAGTTTAATTAACTGAAGAGGAGAGGTATATGGGACGAAGAAAAAAAGAACCGAGGGCAGTACATAGAGAAAATATTGCGTCAGCGGCATCGGTACTGTTTATGGAAAATGGAATCACGGCAACTTCCATGAGTGATATTGCAGAAGCTGCCGGATACAGTAAAGCTACGTTATATGTATATTTTGAAAACAAAGAGGAGATCATTGGTCTGCTGGTTTTAGAGAGCATGCAAAAATTATATGGATATATAGTTGCTGCGTTAGAAGAGCAGCAGACAACAAGGGCTAGATACGATATGATCTGTAAAGGTTTAATACAGTATCAGGAGGAATTTCCGTTTTATTTTAAAATGGTGTTGGACAAAATTAATGTTGATTTTAAAGATCATGATTACCTGCCAGAAGAGAAAGCTACCTATCATGTGGGGGAAGAAATCAATGAAAAAATGAAAGAATTTTTAGTGGCAGGCATTCAAAATGGTGATTTGCGAGAGGATTTAAAAATAATGCCTACGATCTTTCAGTTCTGGGGAATGTTAGCAGGACTGATACAGCTTGCAGCGAATAAGGAAGAATATATCAAAATGTCGATGGATTTATCAAAGAGTGAATTTTTAGAGGATGGTTTTGGTATGCTGTACCATTCCATAGAAAATATTCAATAGAAAATATTCAATAGAAAACATTCATAGAAAAAACGTCAAAATAACCGAAAGACGGAGGAGTTTGGAAATGATAGGAATTTATCTGAGTGGTACAGGTAATACGAAATACTGCGTTACAAAGCTGGTAAAATTAATCGATGCGTCAGCCGATGTGGTTCCGTTAGAAGATGAATTTATCATTGATAAAATAAAAAGAAACGAAACAGTGATCCTTGGGTATCCGACGCAGTTTTCGAATGCACCATACATGGTAAGAGATTTTATCCAAATGCATGCCTCTTTATGGAAAGGCAGGAAAATGATATGTGTCGCGACCATGGGAGCATTTAGCGGGGACGGCTCCGGATGTGCAGCAAGACTTCTGAAAAAATATGGAGCAGAGATTCTTAGCGGTGTGCATATTAAAATGCCCGATTCCGTGTGCGACAGTAAGCTGTTGAAAAGGCAGATGGAAGAAAATAAAAAGATCATTGAAAAAGCTGACAGAAAGATTTATGAAGCTGCAAAACGGATAAAACAGGGGGATTATCTGAAAGAGGGACTGACAATTTTCTCACATATAGCAGGACTTTTTGGACAAAGGCTCTGGTTTTATAAAAAGACAGCGGGATATACCGATCAATTAAAAATAAATGAGGATTGTACGGGGTGTGGTATGTGTGAGGAAATTTGTCCCATGAAAAATATAATCATGGAAAAAGGAAAACCCCACCCAGGGGATCAGTGTACCATGTGTTACCGCTGTATCTGTAATTGTCCGAAACAGGCAATCACTCTTTTGGGAAGTAAAGTTATAGAACAGTATAAATTTGAAAACTATATAAATCTTACAAAAATGTAAGATACATCAGGGAAAATGTAAGCTAATGAAATGGCAGAACATTTTCCCTTTTGTTAATATTGGAGTATCGAATAAGAAAAACAGATTTGGGGGAGATTTTATGGAAAAGAAAAATAAGAAGAAAAAACGGACATGGATTTTGATAACCGCAGGTATGGTATTAGCAGGTATTGTTGCCGCCGGCAGCATATCTTCCCATTTTGGAGGATTTGGAACCGGACCGTGTGCAGATACAACGGAATTTGCACAATATGCAGAGCAGGTGGAGGACTTAAAGATACCGGAGAAAACAAAAATTGTGGCACTGGGGGAGGCATCCCATGGAAATGCAGAGTTTCAGCAGTTAAAACTTTCCGTATTTCAAAATCTGGTGGAAAATGCCGGGATAAGAGCATTTGCACTGGAGGGAGACTACGGTGGATGCGAGTATGTGAACCGCTACATTCACGGTGGGGAAGGAACGGCAGAGCAGGCTGCCGCGGCGATTGGCTTTGCAATATACAGAACTGATGAGATGTCAGATCTGATCTCTTATATGCGAAAATACAATGAGACTGCAAAAGATGGAGATGATTTAAGGTTTTATGGGTTTGACATGCAAAGATGGTCCTATAATCTGCAGTATCTGATTGAAGCATGTGAAAAGGCGGGGATAGATGTGACAGAACTGAAGAAACTGGAGGATACAGAAGAACAGCACAGTGAGTATGATGTTGAACAGCAGAGCAGAGTGATCACAGAAATAAAAGAAGAATTACAAAAATCAGATGTAAAGGACATTGTACAGGCGGATCATCTGGCAGATACGCTGCTGCAGAATATTTCTCTTGGGAAAGTGATCAATTCTGCCGTAGAAGGAAATGTGCTCAGAGACCAATTGATGGCAGAAAATGTGCTGTGGATCCTTTCTATGGAAGAGCAGAGGGGCAATTCCTGTATTTTTATTTCAGGTCACAATGGGCATATAGAGCGGTTTGGAAATTATGGCGCAGGTACAAGAGTGATGGGGAATATTCTTTCCGATGAACTGGGGGACGGATATTTTGCGATTGGAACGGATTTTTACAAGACGAACTGCAATCTTCCGAAAAATGATGGAAAGCGTATCACGCACACGTTTTATTCCTATGATCCTCTAGCGAAAGCCGCGAAGAAAGCTGGTTATGATATGAGCTGGCTGGATTTTTCAAAGGTTCCGGAAAATTCACAACTGAAAGAGCACATTACAGATCATGTTTCTATGGGATCGTTAGGAGAGGGCTATAGTGCGTTTTTTATGAGCATTTTTCCTCAAAGTTACCGCGTATCACAATCGCCGGAAAAATTGTACGATGGAATGATCTTTGTTACTGATGCGCATCCGATAGAAATTCTGGAAGAGATAAGTGAAAAATAAGACTGTCAAAAATCATTGGTCAGGTACAGGCAATCGACCGTATGGTTGACGAGGATGTGCCGTGTGAGGATGTCTTAGCGCAGATTACCTTGCCGGCGGAACAGAAAAAAGCGGATATCGGAATTGCGATGGGCGGTGTTGGAAGTGATATTGCGTTGGATGCAGCAGATATTGCGCTGGTGGATGATGAAGTAAAAGAACTGCCGCATCTGATTGCATTATCCAGGCGGATGATGATCACGATCAAAGGCAATATGAGTTTTTCGATGGGGCTTAACTTTGTGGCGATCGTGCTTGCAATCATCGGAATTTTAAATCCGGTCGTGGGAGCATTGATACATAATGCAGGTTCTGTGCTCGTCATCATCAATTCGGCATTACTGTTACAATGGAAACAAAATAAATAGAAAAATGGATCTCCAGAAAGTGGTTTTTATTTTCTGAGATCTGTTTTTTTGTGAAAAAGCAACAAAAACAAAACATATGTTTGTATTTCGGGACGCTATATGGTATAGTTAAGTAAAGTATTACGAATGAAATAGTATAGGAGGAGAGCATGAAATTTCTTCATATCTCGGATTTGCATATTGGAAAAAGAGTCAATGAGTTTTCCATGATCGAAGATCAGAAATATATTTTACGGCAGATCAAAGAGATCGCATTGGAAAAACAGGTGGATGCGGTTATGATCGCGGGGGATATCTATGATAAGCCGGTTCCGTCTGCGGAGGCGGTACAGTTGTTTGATCAGTTTCTCACGGGACTTGCTGATTGCGGGAAAAAGGTGTTTGCAGTCAGTGGAAATCATGATTCCGCGGAACGTATTGCATTTGGTGCACAGCTTATGAGCAGCCGGGAAGTCTATGTTTCACCGGTTTATGATGGAGAGGTGAGGTGTGTTACATGTCAGGATGCATATGGGGAACTCTGCATCTGGCTGCTGCCGTTTATCCGCCCGGCGGTCGTGCGCCATGCGTGGAGGAAAGTGACAGAGGGGATATCCATTGGGAAAAAAGATGCTGGGACAAAACAGGATCTGGCACAGGAAGATGATGTGGAGACAGTGGAAACATATCAGGATGCCCTGCAGTTTGTCGTATCTCATATGCCGGTGGACGCATCAAAGCGGAATATATTGGTGGCACATCAGTTTGTGACAGGGGCTTCGCGATGTGAGTCGGAGGAAGTTTCGGTGGGTGGATTAGACCAGATCGGGGCGGAAGTGTTTGATGTTTTTGATTACGTTGCATTAGGGCATATTCATAGCCCGCAGCATATCGAGAGGGAGACACTGCGCTATTGCGGGACTCCGCTCAAATATTCTTTCTCCGAAGCGGAACAGAAAAAGTCTGTTGTTGTCATGGAGATAAAGGAAAAGGGAGATATCTTCATTGAAAAAGTTCCGTTAAAACCGCTTCGTGATCTGAGAAAGATCCGGGGAACATACATGGAACTGATGTCGAAAGATTTTTATGAGGGCACAGAAACAGACGATTATCTGCAGATCACACTGACCGATGAGGAGGATGTGCCGGATGGAATGGCAAAGCTTCGGACGGTATACCCGAATCTGATGCAGCTTGTCTATGATAACAGCAGGACCAGACAGAGCAGGCAGGTTGAGGTGACCGAACATGTGGAGCAAAAATCAGAGATGGAACTGTTTGAAGAATTTTACGAGATACAGAATAATCAGCAGATGAGTGAAGAACAGCGGGATTTTGTCAGAGAACTGATGGAAGAGCTGGTGCATTGACAAGTTCCTGAAAAAATAGTTTGAGAAGCAAATACAGGAAAACTGATGTTTCAGGGAACGAGATATTTGGGATTTGAGAGAAAATAGGAGCGGCAGGAAAGGAACGATTTATGAAACCAGTCAGTCTTACAATAAGTGCATTTGGCCCGTATGCGGGGGAGCAGACCATAGATTTTGAACGGCTTGGATCGCAGGGATTATTTCTGATCACAGGGGATACCGGGGCAGGAAAGACCACGATCTTTGATGCAATCACGTTTGCGCTGTACGGGGAAGCCAGTGGTGATGTGCGCAAAGCGGATATGTTCCGCAGCAAATATGCAAAAGATGACGTGAAAACATTCGTGCGTCTGACATTTGAGTACGCAAATAAACGGTATACAGTAGAGCGTAACCCGGAATATATGCGTCCGAAGGGACGTGGAACGGGAATGACAACGGAAAAGGCGAATGCTGCACTAGAATACCCGGATGACAGAGAACCAGTGACAAAAAGCAGAGAGGTCACATGCGCCATCACAGAGCTGATCGGTTTAGACTGCAGACAGTTTACCCAGATAGCAATGATCGCACAGGGGGATTTTCAGAAAGTATTGTTTGCCAATACGGAGGAGAGAGGAAAGATTTTTCGTCAGATATTCGGGACGGATATTTATCGTGTGCTGCAGGACAAACTGAAAGATGCCGTAAAAAAACAATGGAAAGAATATGATGAACTGCGGCGCAGCATCAATCAGTATATGGAGGGAATTGTCTGTGAGAGTGACTCTCTGGATGAAGAAGGGACAAGGATCGCAGAAAAAATAAATCTTTTAAAAAAGGAAAAATTTGACGGCAGGATCGAGGAGGGAATCTCACTTTTAGAAGAACTTTGTAAAGCGGAAAAATCTGCGTTGGAGTGCCTGCAAAAGAAAAAAGAGGCGCTGGATCAGCAAATAAAAAATATGGATGAACTTAGCGGGAAAGTGCGTGAAAATGCAGACAGAAGGCGGTTGTTGGAAGAAAAACAGCAGAAGCTGAAGGACTTAGAAGCGCTTCTGGTGCAGGCAAAAGCGGATATGGACAGGGCAGGAGAGGAAACGGAATGCTGTGAAAAATTAGGCAGAACGATTGAAGAATATAAACAGAAGCTGGTGTTGTTTGAAAAAATACAGGAAATTGGTCTGTCGCAGGAAAAGAAGCACCAGGATATGGAAGAAAAGGTTCAGAAAAAACGGCAGGATGAACAGAGACGAACAGAACTGGAGGGAAAACTGCAGCAGGAAAAAGAGACCTTAAAATCTTATGAGGGCATTACTGCGGAAATACAACGCATAGAGCATGAAATGCGACTGATCACAGAAAAAATGGATACGCTGAAAAATCAGAGAGACAGGAGCCGTGCGCTGGAGGAGCATATTTCAGATCAAAAGGAAAAACTTGATTTAAAAAAGAAAACAGAAAACAGTCTTTTAGAACAGCGGCAACTGTTAAAAGAAGAACAGGAGCAGAACAAGGATGCGGCAGGACAGGAGATTGCCTATGAGAAGGAAGTAAAAGAAATCCGACAGAAAATACAGGATCTGACAGAGATTGCAGAACAGTTGAACACATCAGAAAGAGAAGTAAAGAGACTTGGTACAGAACTGGAAAACGTACAGAAATCATATGAGGTAAAAAGCAGGGACTTACAGCAGCAAAAAGAAACGTGGGAGCAGCTTTCCGGTGCAGACAGCAGGGGAGAACAGGCAGAGAAAGCAATATTGGAAGTATCAGAGAGGATACGCAGGCTCGAAGAGCTGGAAAACAGGTTAGAGGATTGGGAGAAAGTCAGCAGAGAAAGGGAGAAAACTCAAAAACAGTATCAGAAAGCAGCCGCAGAGCAGAAACAGATCAGTGAACAATACCGGAGGATAGAACAGCAATTCTGGGATGCACAGGCGGGAATGCTGGCGCAGGGATTAAAGGAAGACGAACCCTGTCCGGTCTGTGGAGCCATACATCATCCGACACTGGCAGTCATACCACAGGAAACTCCGGATCGGGAAGTGTTAAAACAGGCAAAAGCGGAGGATGAAAAGGCAAGGGAGTCAGTCAGCAGACTGAGTGAAAAAGCGCATCAGCTCGTGACACAGGAAAATGAGAAAATGTCAGCAGTCCTAAAGGATGCAGGAGAACTGCTTGGTGAGCCTGATGTCAGAATGTCTTTAAATGAAATAAAGACGGAGACAAAAAGGCAAAAGAGTGCTGATGAGGCGAGAAGGGAAGAATATAAAGATCAGAAAGAAAAAGCGAAAAAGGATCTGGATGTCAAGCATGTATTAGAAGAACAGATGCAGTCTGCGCAGGATGAACTGGTTATGTTAAACGAACAGAACATTAATCTTGGACAGATGCTTGCCACGGCGACAGAACGGTGCACACAGCAGAAACAGCAGTGGAAGAAAAACGTTGCAGACTGTGGAACTGGCATAGAGCAGACAGAGGATCAAAAAACTGTTTTTGCACAGCTTATGCAGATTGAAAACGAACGGAACACGCAGTTTTTACAGGCAAAAAATAACAGGAAACGTGCAGAGCAGATCAAAGATGAATTAAAAGAAAGCGAAGAAACAATACAAAAGATAAGAGGAACAATCAGCAGTATTCAGGAAGAAATTGCAAAATTGACCGGAAACAGGGAAACTGCCGAAAAGCAGATCAGTGACGATATAAAATCTGCATGTAATTTAATTACGGGTGCTCTGATTACAAGTAATATAATTACATGTAATATAATTACATGTAATCAGAGCACTTTAACTGGAGATACAGATGTCAATACATTACAGACCATAAAAAACGCTGATGGGAGTCAGGTTTTGTCAATAGAAGATTTTGATGCAAAACCATACCATGTACAGTCTGTGATTACTATGCTGCAAAGAGCAGCCGATGAGAAAAAAGCGGAACTTTCCCAAAAACAGGAAGACGAACGAAAAAAGACTGCCTTAGAAAAAAAGATTCCGCTCAATGAAACAGAAATAAAAACACTTGCCGACCAGATCAATGTGGCAGAACAGGAGCTGGTACGTCTGCAGACAGAATACGCAAATGAAGAAAAGAGTCTCAATGAGCTGAAAGAGCAGGTAAAGGATGTAACAAAAGAGGGGGTACAGACACAGATAAACGAATTTACCCTGAAAAAAAGAAATTTAGAAGAGAACAGAGAAAAGACAAGAGAAGCGTATTATAATTACGAAAAAAACAGAGAGACGGAAAAGGGCGTCATTCAGATGCTGCTTCGTCAGATTGAGGAAACAGAGAAAGCAATATCGTTTCCGGAAGAAGAGATCGAAAAACAGGCGGGAGAACTGCGTGCAAAAAGAAATGAGATGGAAGAAAACAGGGCTTCAAAATATACATCTTATTGTACTAATAGGGAAATCTGTAAAAATGTCAGCAAAAAACAAAAAGAGATCGCACAGACCGAACAAAAGTATGTCTGGATGAAATCTCTTTCCGATACGGCAAGTGGAATGTTAAACGGTAAGGCAAAGATTGAACTGGAAACTTATGTGCAGATGGCTTATTTTGACAGGATACTGCTCCGAGCAAACCGGAGGATGCTTACGATGAGCAGCGGGCAGTATGAATTAAAACGTGAGGAAGAGACAGGAAGCCGCAAGGAAAAAGCAGGATTGGAACTTTGTGTGATTGATCATTATAACGGGACAAAGCGCAGTGTAAAGACGCTTTCTGGTGGGGAGTCTTTCCAGGCATCATTGTCACTTGCGCTTGGACTGTCGGATGAGATACAGTCTTATGCGGGTGGAATCCGTATGGATTCCATGTTTGTGGACGAGGGATTTGGATCACTCGATGAGGATGCCTTAGAACAGGCGTTAAAAGCATTGCTGCAGCTCACCGAGGGAAATCGTCTGGTAGGAATTATTTCACATGTATCTGAATTAAAAGACCAGATCGACAAAAAAATAATTGTGACAAAGCAGCGGACGCCGGAGGGTGTCAGCAGTGTTGCAAGAGTGGAATAAAAAGAAACGCAATTTGGGGTAAACAGGTGTTACGACTTTCGTCGATGCCGATATTAAGATCCAAAGTTATTGACTGCGACACTTCAATGTGATAACATACTAAAATATAGATAAAATCATGAATCAGAGAATCATAACAGTAAAGTAACGATAAAAGTTGCGGAAAAGAGGAGAAGATGAGAGAAAAGAAAATACCGTATAAAATTTATCTGGAAGAGAATGAGATGCCGACACAATGGTACAATGTGCGCGCTGATATGAAGAACAAACCAGCACCGCTTTTGAACCCGGCAACTCTAAAACCGATGACCGCGGAGGAACTGGGGCATGTATTCTGTGATGAACTGGTAAAACAGGAACTCGATGATACCAACCCATACATCGATATTCCACAGGAGATCCGTGATTTTTACCGCATGTACCGTCCGTCACCACTGGTGAGAGCATATTGTCTGGAAAAAAAACTGGGGACTCCGGCAAAGATCTACTATAAATTTGAGGGAAACAATACAAGTGGAAGCCATAAATTAAACTCTGCGATTGCACAGGCATATTATGCAAAGAAGCAGGGATTAAAAGGTGTGACAACAGAGACAGGTGCTGGACAGTGGGGAACTGCACTTTCTATGGCGTGTGCTTATTTTGATCTTGACTGTAAAGTCTATATGGTAAAAGTTTCCTATGAACAGAAACCATTCCGCCGTGAGGTAATGCGCACATATGGAGCAAGTGTAACCCCGTCACCGTCTGAGACAACAGAAGTCGGCAGAAAGATTTTAGCAGAGCATCCGGGCACAACAGGAAGTCTTGGCTGTGCAATCTCCGAGGCAGTAGAAGCTGCAACGACGAGAGAAGGATATCGTTATGTATTGGGAAGTGTGTTAAACCAGGTATTACTACATCAGTCAGTCATTGGACTTGAGACAAAAGCTGCTCTGGAAAAGTATGATATTACGCCGGATATCATTATCGGATGTGCAGGCGGCGGTTCCAATCTTGGGGGTCTGATCTCTCCGTTTATGGGTGAAAAGCTGCGTGGTGAAAAAGACTATCAATTTATCGCAGTCGAACCGGCATCCTGTCCGAGTCTTACGAGAGGCCGCTATGCATATGATTTCTGTGATACCGGAAGGGTCTGTCCGTTAGCAAAGATGTATACACTTGGCAGCGGATTTATTCCATCTGCAAACCATGCCGGAGGACTTCGCTATCACGGCATGAGTTCAACTCTGTCACAGCTTTATGATGACGGACTGATGGAGGCAAGGAGTGTAGAGCAGACTTCTGTATTTGAAGCAGCAGAGCAGTTTGCAAGAATAGAGGGAATCCTTCCGGCACCGGAGAGTTCTCATGCGATTCGTGTTGCCATTGACGAGGCGTTGAAATGTAAAGAAACCGGAGAAGAAAAGACTATCGTTTTTGGACTTACCGGAACCGGCTATTTTGATATGGTTGCATATGAGAAGTTTAACAATGGAGAGATGACAGACTATATTCCGACCGATGAAGAGCTTGCAGTGGGATTTGCAGGGCTGCCGAAGGTGGAGTAAAAATAGCAGAAACATGGGCTAGTGTACTGGCATATTGATATTTGCTGCCGGTACTGATATTACCAAATCTGCTTGGAATGGACGGAGTCTGGCTGTCGATCACAACGGGCGAGATACTCAGTATGATCATGAGTATTTACTATTTTATGAAATATAGAAAAATCTGGAGTGAGAAGTAAGAAAGATTTCATTGATGAATCAAATCAGGAAAAAGTTTTTTCCTGTGCAAAGTAAGAAAAAGATAAATTGACACACAAAAATAGATGTACTATCATCTGGTTAGATGCAGGTACATCTATTTTTTGTATGCTAATTGGAAAGTCATAAGTTAGATTTTAATTTTCAGAGTTGGTTAGGAGTGGAGATCGCAATGGACGAGTCAGGAAGAAAAATCACAAAGATCGCGCGTGAAGCGGGGAAGTTTACATTAAAGATGATGAAAGAGGAAGGAATCGGAACGGCAGAATTTGATTTTATCCATTTCATCCGGCACAATCCCGGCGTCACACAGGCGAAAGTCAGAGAGCAGTTAAAGATTGATAAAGGGGCTGCTGCAAGGCGTGCGGCTAATTTAGAGAGCAAAGGATATCTTTACCGGAAACCGAACCCGGAGGATGGAAGAAGCCAGCTTTTGTATGCGACAGAGAAAGCGGAACAGTTAAAAAATTCAAAGGCGTCCATTGAGAGCGTGTTTTATGAGTGGCTTTTAGCGGAGCTGCCCAAGGAGGAAAAAGCGGCATTTCTTGAGACGTTAGATAAACTTTACTGGCGGTCGAAGGAACAGCGGCGGGCAGAGTTTTGCGATGTGTCAAAACTCGTGCAGTCCGGTTCAGACGACAGGATGGAAATGGATGGTGAGTCAGATGAGTGATAAGTACGACAGAAAAAATGCTGGAAGTGAAAAACAAAAATTTGAGGCAGACCATGTGATTTCCTATTTTAAAATGGAGTGGAAAGTTCTTCTTGCGGTGACAGTCTCCGGGCTGATTTACAATTTAGGACTCCTTGCCGGGCCATGGTTTGAGGGAAAAATGGCGGGCTGTCTGGTGGATATCCTTGGCGGCAGGGCAGGATTTCCTGATATGGGAAAACTGGTCGCAGCCTATGTGATCGCAATCGCAGTGGTGCAGAGTTCCAGATATATCAAGCGTTTTTATGTGAGACGTTTTGCAAACAATGTCAACCGGCGCATGAAACATGTTTTGTATGACAGCCTTGTGCATAAAAGCCGGGCAGAACTGGAAGAGGAAGGCGCCGGAAATGTCATGACAAAAGCGATTCTGGATGTGGATGACTGTGCGGAGGGCATGCGGAAATTTACCACGGAGATATTTGATACAGGGGTAGCTTTGCTTGCATATGCCGGAATGCTTCTCTTTTATGACTGGAGACTTGCGCTTTTAAGCATGCTGTTCCCGCCGGTTTCGTATTTTCTGGCAGAGAAGATGAAAGGAATTGTGCAGAGAACCGGGGCAGCCTATAAGGAGCAGTCCGGGATCTTAAGTGCCGCCACCTTAGACCGGGCATCCAATGCGGTCACCTATCGTGTTTATGGATGTGAGCAGGAGCGAAAAAATGCGTATGAGAAAAATCTTTCAGCTTACGAAAAATCTGCGGTGCGGGCGAATATATGGAGCGCGGCATTTCCGCCGATCTACCGTGTCATCTCGATGGCGGGTGTCATTTTCATTTTATATTTTGGAGGTAAAAACGTGCTTGGAAGTGGCTGGAGAGTCTGGGATGTTGCGGCATTTACCACATTTCTTACCTGTTTTACCAAACTTTCGGTAAAATCATCGAGTGCGGCAAAACTTTTTAACGCAGTTCACAAGGCACAGGTTTCCTGGAAGAGGATCAAACCCCTCATGAAATGTGTGGAACATGAAAGTGAAAGCAGAGTGCAAAAACAGGCAGAGCTTACGGTTTCCCATTTGAGTTTTGCATATCCGGGCGGGACAGATATTTATGAGGATATCACATTTTCTGCAAAACCGGGACAGATCATTGGTGTTACCGGTGCCGTTGCGTCCGGCAAGTCTACGTTTGGAAAGACATTTCTGTGCGAATATCCTTATCAGGGAAGTATCCGTTTTGCGGGCAGAGAGTTAAACGAGATGGGAAATAGTGTGTTGACCGGAACCATTGGTTATTTAGGACACGACCCGGAATTATTTGATGACAGTATAAAAAACAATATTCTGATGGGAGAAAATGAGGATACAGAAACTTATTTGAAAGCAGTATGTTTTGATAGAGAAGTTGCAGAGATGGAACAGGGACCTGACACGGTTGTGGGAAGTGGAGGAGTCAGACTTTCCGGTGGTCAGGCAAAGCGTCTTGCACTTGCGAGAACTTTGTGCCATAAAAGACCGGTGCTGATCTTAGATGATCCTTTCTCCGCACTTGACCGGAATACGGAACAGGAAGTATATACCAATTTAAAGGCGATGACGTCAGACAGCATCGTGATCCTGTTATCCCACAGACTCTATCTTTTCCCGGAAATGGATCAGGTGATCTGGATGGAGCATGGGCATGCGGCGGTCGGCACACATGAGGAGATCATGGAAAAATACCCGGAATATGCAAGACTTTATGAGGAGCAGACGAAGGGAAGTACGGCGGAGAAAGTAAATGCAGGAAAATGTGCTGAAACAGAACAAGGCAGAAAAGAAAGGGGGCGTGCAGAATAATGCATAGCGGGACGTGCAGCAAATTGAACAGCGGGACGCATAGCAGTAAAAATGTAGGCAGTGTCATGTGGCGGACGATAAAAAAACAGAAGTGGCTTTCCGCCGGGATCGTGTGTGCAGTGGCCGGTGCAATCCTGACAGCGCTTCTTCCACCGCTCATTCTTGGAACTATTATAGATACCATGACGACGGGAAATGTGGTATCATTTTATCTGATCTTTGCATATTTTGGATTTACACTGCTCATGGGGGCACTGGAAAGTTCAAGGGAAGGACTGCTGATTGTGTTCGGGCAGAAAATCACGCACGCACTGCGAAGCAGCCTGATGGATAAATATACGGATCTGACAGCAGATGCACTGACACATCAGGAGCCGGGGTCAGTGGTTTCCCGGTTCGTCGGGGATGTTGATACGGTGGAAAACCTGTTTACATCAGGCATTATCAGCATGTTTTCCGATGCATGCAAGATCGTCAGTATTCTTGCCGTCATCTGGTTTCGGAACAAGGGGCTTGCCATTGTGCTTTTGGTGTTGCTGCCGTTTCTGTTCTGGTTTACGCGCATCGTGCAGAAAAATATGCTGACCGCGCAGATCGAAAACCGCCGTGCTGTCAGCCGTGCCCTGGGCCATGTTCCGCAGACGCTTCACAACATCAGAACGATCCGGAGTCTCGGCAAAGAAAACTATATGGCAGAGCGTTATGATACCTGCATCGGCGAGAGCTACCGGGCGATGGAGCAGACAAATTTTTATGATGCAGTCTATTCACCAGTCATTCTGATCCTGAATGCGGTGGTTGTGGCGGTTGTCATGCTTTTTTCGGCTTCCGGCAATGCGAATGTATTAAGTCTGTTTGGAATGTCGGCTGGTACGGCGGTCGCTGTCATGAACTATATTTCGCAGATCTTTTCCCCGGTGGAGAGCCTTGGAATGGAGATCCAGACCATACAGTCTGCTGTGGCGGGCGTGCACAGGATCAATGAATTTTTCAGTCTGGAAGAATTACCGGAAAAGACTGATTACAGAAAAGAGAGTACACAAAAGAAAGATAACGTATTTGTGGAATTTCAGAATGTGACATTTGCCTACGAAGAACAAAATGTGCTAAATGGTCTCAGTTTTCAGGTAAAAGAAGGAGAACAGGTTACACTTTCCGGTCGCACCGGCGCAGGCAAAAGTACGATATTCAAGCTGCTGCTGGGACTTTATGAGCCAAAGGAGGGCAGCGTGCTGATACAGGGAGTTCCGGCACAAGATATCCCGGATGCAGAGAAACGGCATCTTTTTGGCTATGTGGAGCAGGCTTTTCATATGGTTCCGGGAACGGTAAAAGAGCAGATCACGCTGTACGATCCGTCGATCACTATGGAGGATGTCCGTGCGGCGGCACAGATGACAGGGCTTTCGGATACGATCATGAGTCTGGAAAACGGGTACGATACGCCATGTTCCGATGAAATCTTTTCACAGGGACAGTGGCAGCTATTGTCGATCGCCCGTGCAGCGGCGGCAAAGCCGAAACTGCTCCTTTTAGATGAGATCACGGCAAACCTGGATGCACAGACCGAAAAAGAAGTTTTGCAGGCATTAAAGCGGGTAAGTGAGAATCGGACGGTGATCTCCATCTCGCACAGGGTGAATGCGACGACCGGCAGGGTGATTCAAATCTGAAAACGTAGTTTGTTCCCGCAGACCGGCTGCTCACAAAGGATTTCTGGAAGCGCTTGCATTAAAAATCCCTGTCATGGTGGTATACTGCATTGTCAATCTGGATGAGATCGTGAAGATACCGGCGGTTTATCTGCATTATAAAAAGTATATCTGGGTGAGAAATATCACAAGGGAGGAAGATTAAGAGAGAAAAATCCAGTCTTGACATTTTGGAAAAATGCTATATAATTACTTCAAAAATGAACAATACAAAAAAGAAGTAAATGGAGGCGGATCATGATAAATATGAGTATTGAATTTGCCCACAAAATGTCACTGGCGTACAGTGCAACCTGCAAGACACTCTGCAGGGAACTGAAACTGCCACAGACTGCGTTTGATATACTGATGTTTCTGGCAAATAACCCGGATTATAAAACGGCGAGTGATATTGTGGAAGTACGGAAAATAAAGGCGAACCTTGTCTCTGTCAATGTTGAGAAGTTGGTGCGGGATGGATACCTTGAGAGGAAAGCAGTGGAGGGTGATCGGAGAAAAGTCGAGCTGATCTGCACGAAAAAAGCAGAGCCTGTGATCGAAAACGGGAAAAAACTGCAGCAGGATTTTGTGGAACAGATACTGTCTGGCGTGGATGAGGAGAAACGGAAAAAGATGGCAGAGATCCTCAACCAGATGGAAAAGAATCTGGATGAAATGCTGAAAGGGGAGCACTGACATGAACATGTTACTTACAATAATCGTTACTTTTTTTGCAGGTATGGGGGCAGGGCTTGGAACCGGTTTTGCGGGAATGAGCGCCGCGGCGGTCATCAGTCCAATGCTGATCACATTTCTAGGGATGGATCCGTATATGGCGGTGGGAATCGCATTATCCTCGGACGTTCTTGCAAGTGCGGTGTCGGCGTATACATACGGAAAAAATAAAAATCTCGATATCCGAAACGGTATCATCATGATGGTAAGCGTACTTTTATTTACCGTTTTTGGAAGCTATGTGTCAAGTCTGGTCCCATCTGCGGCCATGGGGAACTTTTCAGTCTTTATGACATTCCTTTTAGGAATTAAATTTATCGTGCGCCCGGTCATGACCACAAAAGAGGCGATGCAGGGAGTGTCGGCGGAGAAGCGGGCAGTGCAGTCTGTTATATGCGGTGTCCTCATAGGATTTATCTGTGGTTTTGTCGGTGCGGGCGGCGGCATGATGATGCTTCTGATCCTGACCTCTGTGCTTGGATATGAATTAAAGACAGCCGTTGGAACGAGTGTGTTTATCATGACCTTTACGGCACTTACCGGAGCGGCTTCGCACTTTGCAATCGGTGGTGCACCGGACTGGACCGTATTGATTTTGTGTGTTGTATTTACCCTGATCTGGGCGAGAATCGCGGCTGTTTTTGCCAACAAAGCAACGCCGAAGACCTTAAACCGTGCAACGGGTGTGATACTGGTTATTTTAGGACTTGTGGTAATGCTTTTTTAGTACGGCAAACGGATATTCCGCAGGAACGCGCGAGGAATATTCAGGACAGGCGCTCAAAAAGAATATTGCCCGTGACAAAGTTGTAAGCGCCTCTAAGGTATATTTCAATCCAGACAGATTATCGTCACAAGAGTGCATGAACTTTCGGAACGTCACGGTGTGAAAATGCAGCAGATCGCGCTTGCATGGCACTGGGCAAAAGGTGTTGCATCACCGATAGCTGGTGCAATCGACCATAATCCGGCGGAGGGTGTGATGCTTTTGGATGAGAAGAAATGATGATGTATAGGATTTTGTTTAGTTTCACATATAAAAAAGCAAAAAAATATCTATATACTGTACAAAAATATCAAGAAAATATTAATAAAATCTAAAAAATGTTAAGAATGTGCTAACAATACAAAAATAATACGGTTTTCTTTGTACAAGATTCTGCCTATAATTAAATCATAAAGTTGCAGCGGCAAAGAGGGGCAGCGCAGCAAACAAATTAACCAATTACAGGAGGGTTTCTTATGAAGAAAAAAGTTTTATCCGCAATCGTATGTGCAGCAATGGTATTTTCCATGACAGCGTGTGGCTTACAGTCACCAAATACAGGTGGAAACAGCGGCGGAACAACAAATGCAGCATCAACATCTAATGCGTCCGCAACATCAGATGCAGCAGAAGCAGAAACAACAACTGAGGCAGCATCCTCAGGGGACAGCGCAACAGAACCGGTCGGACCGGCGGTCACACTGGTTTATGCAGAGGTTAACCCGTTAGAGGGAACCATCGTTGGACAGACAGCAACCGCTTTCAAAGACAAAGTCGAAGAGCTTTCCGGCGGAAGCATCACGATCGATATTCAGGCAAACGGTGTATTAGGAGCTGAGTCAGATGTCTTAGATACCATGCTTGGCGGCGGCGGTACGATCGATATGGCACGTATCTCTGCATTCGCACTGACAAGCTACGGCGGAGAAAAATCCAGTCTTTTATCTGTACCGTTCACATTCGTAAACAGAGATCATTTCTGGAATTTCGCTACATCAGATCTGGCACAGGAATTTTTACTTGAGCCGCATGAGAATGGAAGCGGTATCCGCGGACTGTTCTACGGAGAGGAAGGTTTCCGTCATTTCTTTACCGTAAAACCGGTTTCCGGAATGGAAGATCTTGCAGGCATGAAGATCCGTGTATCAAATGACCCGATCATGACGGGCATGGTTGAGGCACTTGGAGCAAACCCGACCGTTGTTGCTATGGGTGAGTTATACTCCGCATTACAGACAGGTGTTGTTGATGCAGCAGAGCAGCCGATCGCAAACTATCAGGCAAATGCATTCCCGGAAGTTGCAAACAACCTGATCTTAGATGGACATACATTAGGAGCAATTCAGGTAGTTATCACAGATGAGGCATGGGATAAATTAACACCGGAACAGCAGGATGTATTAACAGAAGCTGGTGAGTACGCTTCCCAGTACAACCGCAAGATCTCTGAGGAGACAGAAAACAAGATCTTAGACGAGTTAAAAGCAGATGGATGCAACGTTGTTGAAGTAGAGGATATCACACCATGGCAGGATGCATGTAAAGATGTGATCGAAGAGGCAACAAAAGATAACAAAGAGTTATATCAGCAGATTCTTGATATGGCAAACTAAAAGACTGATGTATCAAAGGAGCACAGAGAGAATACCTGCTCTCTGTGCTCCTTTTCTAAAGATGGCTATTTTTAAAGGAGGAAGATGAGTTTATGCCAAAATTTTTTCAGACCGTTGATAAAATAAAACCGGCATATGACATTACATATAAGATCGTTTTATTCATATGTAAATTATTGCTGACGGCAGATCTTGTGATCACAAGCGTCTGCGTTGTCGGAAGATACGTTCCGTTTGTGCCGGATCCGGCATGGAGCGAGGAAGTCGTTCTGACACTGATGTCCTACATGGCAGTATTGTCCGCAGCACTTGCAATCAGAAGAAATGCACATATCCGTATGACGGCATTTGACCAGTATCTGCCAAAATCCGTGATCCGTGCACTGGATATTTTAGCAGATGTGGCAGTATTAATCCTTGGTGTGGTAATGATTACAGTAGGATTTTCCTATGCAGTCCAGATCGGTGCAAAAGGAAATTATGTAAGTATGCCAAGTGTTTCAAAATTCTGGATGTATTTCCCAATCCCACTTGCAGGAATTGCAATGGTGGTATTTGAGATTGAAGCAGTTTATAACCATATCAAAGGAATTTTTGTAAAGGAGGAAAAATAATGAGCGCACAAGGAATTGCAATCACAGTATTGCTGATCAGCTTTTTAGTAATGATACTCCTTAGATTTCCGATTGCATATGCAGTTGCATTGTCATCATTACTTTGTTTACTGACACAGGGATTGCCGCTTACCACGATCTGTCAGCAGATGGTAAAAGGAATCAGTTCTTTCAGTCTGATGGCAGTGCCGTTCTTTATCACGATGGGTGTACTGATGGGTACCGGTGGTATATCAGAAAAACTGATTGCACTTGCCAATGCCTGCGTCGGTTGGATGACCGGTGGTATGGCAATGGTAAATATCGTAGCATCTTATTTTTTCGGTGGAATTTCCGGTTCTGCATCTGCTGATACTGCTTCTATCGGAAGTATCATGATCCCAATGATGGTAGATCAGGGATATGATGATGATTTTTCTACCGCAGTTACCATTACTTCTTCCTGTGAGGGACTTTTGGTTCCGCCAAGCCACAACATGGTTATCTATGCAATGTCAGCAGGTGGTATTTCCGTAGGAAGTTTATTCCTTGCAGGATATCTGCCGGGTGCTTTACTTGCAGTTTCCCTGATGGTAGGTTCTTACATTATCTCAAAGAAGAAACATTATCCAAAGGGAGATAAGTTCAGCTTTAAGGGATTATTGAAGCAGATTGGTATTTCTATCTGGGCACTTGCAGCGGTTGTTATCGTAGTTATCGGTGTAGTTGCCGGATGGTTCACCGCAACAGAGTCCGCAGCAATCGCTGTATTTTACAGCCTGATTGTCAGTGTATATATTTACAAAGGACTTGACTGGAAAGGTGTATGGAAATGTTTAGAACAGTGTATCGATACCTTATCGATCGTATTGATCCTGATTTCTACTTCGAGTATTTTCGGTTACTGCCTTACCACATTACATGTACCGGATATGGTAGCAAATGCGATCGTAGGATTTTCAACAAACCCGATCGTGATTGCACTTTTAATTGACTTGATTCTTCTGTTCCTTGGCTGTATCATGGATATGGCACCGATTATCCTGATCGCAACACCGATCTTACTTCCGATCGCAACATCAATCGGCATTGATCCGGTACAGTTCGGTATCATCATGGTATTAAACTGTGGTATCGGTCTTTTGACACCACCGGTTGGATCCGTATTATTTATCGGTTCCGCAGTCAGCGGTGTAAAAATGGAACGTGTCGTAAAGGCAACACTTCCATTCTATATCTGTATGATCATTGTATTAATGTTACTTACATTCATTCCGGAAGTAAGCCTTCTGTTACCGAGAGTATTTGGCGGCTACGGCGGATGATTTTAGAATTACGGGAGGAAATGGCATGACATATCAATTTAAGAGCGAAGTGACCGCAGGAGATTTTTGGAAACTGACAATGAGCCGGACATATCGTTCGGTGGCGGGAGTCTGCAACATGGTCTTTACGGTGGCGATGATTTTATTTACAGCAAAATTTTTCCGTACCTCAGGGGATCTGATGCAGATGCTGATGCTCTTTGGATGTCTGCTGTTTCCGGTGATCCAGCCGATCGCGATCTATCTGAAAGCCAAAGGGCAGGCAAAAACGATGCCGAAAGATGTAGAACTTTCCTTTGACGATGCGGGACTCCATGTGACTGTGGGGAAAGAAAAGGAAAGCATTGGATGGAAAAAGCTGCGGGTGGCAAACGAGCCTGGCATGATGATCGTTTTTTCCGATGCAAGACATGGATATATGCTTACAAACCGTATTTTGGGAGCACAGAAAGAACCATTTTTTGCATTTGCAAAAGAAAGGATCGCAGAGACGAATTAGTGTATGCGGGCTGGCAGATCAGACAGCTAAATGGAGAAAGAAGCAGGATGGGACAAACAGCTTGAAGAAAAGGATAAAAAAGTGGTGGCAGGAGCTTACCATTCAAAAGAAAATAGCAGTGTTTACCGGGATGGTCTGTGTGACCATCCTGCTTTCCGTTGTTTTTAATGTCTGGGTTGTCCGGTTTTCACTGACCGATTTTAATGGTATTTTGCAGGACAATGCAAAGTGCAGTGAACTGATCCAGGCATTAGAGCAGGAGAGCACACTGTTTGAAAGCTATATGAGAAATCCGGATACGGAGAAAAAAGAAGCGTTAGAGCGTTCCATGAAACGTACAAAACATGCGGTTTATGATCTGCCATTCCAGTATCGCAGGATCGGGGAACTCCGCTATGCAAAAACATGGTCGATCCGCAGCAGCTATGAAGTTTACTGCACTAAAAGAGATGCAATCCTGTCCATGGAAGATAATGTGACAGATTATGTCAGCAGGCTGTATGAAGTTTATGACATGCAGGACTACTTAAAGGATTATGCCGGAACACTTATGAATTATACGATCGAGGAGGGAGATGTTTCGTACCAGAAAAAAGTTCCGACACTGATCAGTGTTCCGCTGGTGGTAATTTTTGCAGGAATCCTGCTTCTTTTTGGAATTGCAGAGATGGCGGCACTGATGAAAGAAACGATCATGGCACCGATTTTTAAACTGGTACATGCATCACAGAAAATTGCTGCAAATGATTTCTTTATCAGGGATGTTGAGGTGGACAACAAGGATGAGCTTGGTGAACTGGTCCGGGCGTTCAATAAAATGAAATACGCCACAGGAGAGTACATTCAGGCACTGGAGGAAAAAAGAAAGACCTTAGATCTTTTGCATGAGGAGGAGCTTGAAAAGTTAGAGACGGAAAAGCGTCTGGAGATGACAAAGCTTGAACTTCTAAAAAGCCAGATCAATCCGCATTTTCTGTTCAATACCTTAAATGTCATCGGTGGAATGGCAAGCCTTGAGGAAGCGGAAACTACTGAAAAAATGATCCGTGCATTGTCGGCACTTTTCCGCTATAACCTGAAAAATCAGGACACGGAGGTGTGCCTGTCACAGGAATTAAAAATTATGGAAGATTATATGTATCTGCAGCAGATGCGTTTCGGAGACAGAATCACATACCGAAAGGATTGCAGCGTGGATGCAGATAAAGTCATTGTTCCGGCATTTACATTTCAGCCGCTGGTGGAAAATGCCATCATTCATGGACTTTCGAAAAAAGAAGAAGGTGGGACTGTCCGGGTACATATCTGGCAGAAAGATGGATTTACGTTTATTACCATTGGGGATAACGGGCTTGGAATGGACGAAGCAGCACTTATGCATCTGCGGGGAGAACTGGAAAAAGAAGATGGAAAGACAGGCATTGGCCTTGGCAATATTTTCCGGCGGATCCGTGCAATGTATCAGGATGGAAATGTAGAAATCTACAGTAAAAAAGATGTGGGGACTGTGGTAAAAATACAGATCAGACATAAGGAAGTGGGGGAGCATGATGTACCGTGTGTTGGTGGCGGACGATGAGCCGATAGAGAGAATGATTGTGGGGAGAACGATAAAAAAATATTTTTCCGGACAGTTAGAAGTTGTGGAAGCCGTAAACGGCAGGGAGGCGGCAAAGTTTTTTACAGAAAAAGATTGTAAGATCGCGCTGCTTGACATTGAGATGCCGGGTGTGAATGGTTTGGAGGCAGCGGAGCAGATCCGGGAGGAAGACAGGGATTGCAGCATTATTTTTCTGACTGCATTTGATGAATTCAGTTATGCAAAACGTGCGATCTCCGTACATGCACTGGATTATCTGCTGAAACCAGGGACTGAGGAAGAACTGGTGGCGGTGCTTGAGGAAGCAATACGGCTGCTTGAGGAAAAGGCAGATGGATCGCAGAAAAATGTCCGGGAAAAGCCTGTGGATATGCAGGAAAAAAAGAAGGATGCAGAACTGGAAAATGGCAATGTCAGGATGAGCGCTGTGGCAGAAAATATCAGACAGTATATTGACATGCACTATAAAGAAGATATTTCTTTACAGAGTGTAGCGGAGGAGATGAATTATTCAGACGCCTATTTCTGCAAAATATTCAAACAGTGTTTTGATAAAAGTTTCATTGGATATCTGACAGAGTACCGGCTGGAACGGGCAAAGCAGCTTCTTGCCGATGTCCGTATCAATGTAAAAGATATCAGCGTAAATGTGGGATACCGGGATTCTAATTATTTTGCAAAAGTATTTAAGCGTGCCATGGGAAGTACTCCTACGGAATACCGCATGGAGATTTTAAAACAGATGAACAAAGGGAACACTGCCGGAGGATTGGGATAAATGAAAAAAAGACGAATCTTGATTTTGTTTGCGGCAGTGGTTTTGAGCGCTGGATTTTTTCTGTATCACAGGCTGCGCAGCGTGAGAGCTCCCGAATTTGTCCTGTCCTATGCGGAGAACCAGACGGAGGATTATCCGACAACACTTGGGGCAAAAAAGTTTGCCGAGCTGGTGGAGATGGAGAGCAGCGGAAGAATAAAGATTTTAGTTCAGGCAGAGGGGGAACTTGGTGCAGAGAGCGGTGTGATCGCACAGATGCAGTATGGAGGCATTGATTTTGCAAGGGTTTCCCTGTCGCAGTTAGCAGAGTACATACCGGAATTAAATGTTTTGCAGATGCCATATCTGTATTCTGATTCGGATCATATGTGGAAAGTGTTAGATGGCAGGATCGGTAGTGACTTTTTGGAGAAAGTGAGTAAAAGCGAACTGATTGGCCTTTCCTGGTATGATGCGGGAGCAAGAAATTTTTATAATTCTAAAAAGCCGATCACCTGTCTTGAGGATATGGCAGGTATGCGTATCCGTGTGCAGGAATCGGAGGTGATGGTCGATATGGTGGAGGCACTTGGCGCGACGGCACTGCCGATTCCCTATGCGGATGTTTATTCCGCATTAGAGCGCGGAACGGTGGACGGGGCGGAGAATAACTGGCCTTCTTATGAAGCGATGAATCATTATGAGGTGGCGAAATATTATACAGTTGATGAACACAACCGGGTACCGGAGATGCAGATCTGTTCGAAACATACATGGAACAAGCTTTCGGAAGATGACCGTCAGATGATCTTAGAGTGCGCAAAAGAATCTGCGCTGTATGAGAGAAAGTTGTGGAAAGAACGTGAGGCGGATTCTAAGGAGATCGCTTTGAAACAGGGTGTGGAAGTGGTAGAACTTTCTGCGGCAGAAAAAAAGCGTTTTCAGGAGGCGGTCATGGGCGTGTATGAAAAGTATTGCGCGGACTACATGGACGTGATCGAACAGATTATCGAAGAAAATAATGAGTGAGGAGACCAGCTATGAAAAGTCAACCATAAATTAGTAAAAAATTTCTTTTTCATATCGGTGGTAAAAAAGGGTAACTTTAATAGAGCTCCC
>ENA-ORTF01001316-ORTF01001316.1-human-gut-metagenome-genome-assembly--contig:-NODE-1316-length-29415-cov-4.327044_pt1 | contig 29415 bp, 28 predicted proteins | sample MGYA00241908_ERZ509180 | MGnify/ENA primary metagenome ERZ509180 (study PRJEB26280, sample SAMEA2338814) | human gut metagenome | biome: human gut; feature: human-associated habitat; material: faeces... | reverse complement strand
CCTAAGCCCCCCCCCCTCTTTGAGATTGAAGCTATAATTGTGTTTTGCATATCTAAAAATCCTCCTTTTATTTTTCATATTATACCATATGGAGGAAATTTTTTCAATAAAAAGAGGCTTTTTTTAAAGAGCCTCTTTTTTATTTTAGGCAAGTCCTAAAACTTTTTTGTACCAGCTGAATGTTTCCAATTCAATTCCGTTGAATGTTGTTTTAAGGCATTGTTTTTTCAAATAATTTTCAAACTCGTCATTGAATTTAGATTTTGGTTTCTTCATTGTTGTCTTAGTTAATGTTTTCATAGAATCCTTCTCCTTTTTCTTACCATTAGACTTTACACCCCTAACAATGTTTGTATTATAACGTGTTTTATTTGATATTGCTACTACCTAAAAGAATTAGTTTTTCATATTTAAGACTATTATGTATTTTTTGTAGGTTAAATTTTGTTAAATCGATTTGTTTTTATAAATATATATTTTTTAGAATTAATTATTTTGTGCTATATTAATTCTATGATTTTAATAGGCGAGAATATTCATGTAATTTCAAAATCCGTTCGGAAAGCTTTAATAGAACGTGATGAAATTTTTATAAAAAATTTGATTGAATTGCAGTCAAATATGGATTACATTGATTTAAATGTTGGTCCTGCAAAAGGTGATATGGCGGGCGTTTTGCCATGGCTTGCCCGACTTGCGGACGGAAAAAGACTTTCTTTTGATACGACAAATTCTGATGAGATGAGTGCAGCATTTGAAGCCTGTAAAAATTCATCCGAAGCTTTCATAAATAGTACCGGCAAAGATGAACCCCGGCTTTCAAAAATGACTGAGCTTGCCGCCAGGTACACTTCAAATCTTATTGCATTAACCTTAAGTAAAGAAACAGGTATTCCTAAAACTTCCGATGGCAGATTAGAAATTGCTTTTGAAATTTATGAAAAATGTCTTGAAAAAGGTTTGGAAAGTGAAAAAATATTTTTTGATCCGCTGATTCTGCCGGTGAGTGTTGACCAGTCACAGGCTATGGAAGCAATTAATACTATCAAAATGATAAAAGAAAGTTTTGATCCTCCGGTAAAAACCGTTGTCGGACTTTCTAATATTTCAAACGGTTCTCCAAAAGAGCTCCGCCCGCTTATAAACAGAGTTTTTGGCGTGCTTGCCTTCGGTGCAGGGCTTGACGCGGCAATAGTTGATGCTTCTGATAAGGAACTAACAAGCATTTTTAGAATGCTTGAAAAAAAATCTCCGGAAAATGAAACTGATAAGTTATACCTTAACCTTGCCGCAATGGTGGAAGAGTTTGGTAATGTTTCAGAAATTAAATATAATAAAGATGATACAGTGCAGTCTGAAATTATAAAGACTGCCGAGATTTTAACAGGCAGTAAAATTTATTCTCACAGCTTTACACAAATATAATTTTTTGCTAAAATACTGGTGTATATATGAGGGCAGAAAAAATTAAAAAGCAAATTTTATTATCAGCTGTAATACTATCTATGGTCGCTCCAATTCCTGCGCAGGCTTATATGTCATCGGAGGCTAATGCTTTGTATCAGCAGGCTTGTACGCTGGAGTACCAGCATAATCTTCCTGAGGCAGTTAATAAGCTTAATCAGGCAATTCAGCTTGCCGGAGATGAAGCTATGCTTTATACAAAACTCGCAGGAATTTATACGGATATGGATGAGTATGATAAGGCGGTTGAAGCTTATTTAAAAGTTATACAGCTCCGTCCAAATGATGCTTTTGTATATATTAGTCTTGGTAATATTTACGAAACACAGAGTAAATATGACGAGGCGCTTGCTTCTTATAGAAAAGCTCTGGAGATTTTTCCGGAATATAAATATAACTATCTGAATATTGCCAATATTCAGTATCAGATGAAAAATTACAAAGAAGCTATTAATAATTATAATACGTTTCTTGCAACTTATGCACAGCATACCGAAGCGCATAAAAATCTTGCAGCAGCGTATATTGCCAACGGAAATTACGATAAAGCGGCAATGGAATATGAACGGCTTTATCTGAAAGATTTTCAAAATTTTGATGCGTATGCAAACTATGGTATAGCACTGTTTGAGATAAAAGATTTCGGCAAAGCTGCTGAAATGCTTGAAAAAGCTATAGAAAGAGATGCTGACAACACTGCGGCTCATGCTACTCTTGCACTTTCGTATCAGGAGTTAGAAAAGAATGAGCTTGCACTTGAACAGTTTAAGGTGGTTTTTGCACAAAAGCCTAATCTTCATTCTATGAAATTTGATTATGCAAATCTTCTTGCAGATATGGGTAAAAATACAGAGGCTCTTGCAGAATACAATGCTTATATAACTCACTTCCCTAATGATGCACGCGTATATAAAAATCTGGGGCTTGTTTATAAACGCCAGAAAAATTACAATATGACTATTGTCAATTACGAAAAAGCATTAAAGCTTTCACCTGATGATACTGACCTGAAAAAAGATCTTGCAAGCTGTTATCATCTTCAGGAAGATTATGAAACAGCAATGAAATATTATGATGAAATCCTTGCCGTTTCTCCTGATGATTATGACGTAAAATTGAACAAAGCTATTGCTCTTCATGCAATGAAAAAATATGAACCTGCAATTGCTATGTATAATGATTTACTTACTGTAAAAAACAGCGAGGTTGTGCAAAATAATCTTACAGAAGCCTATGTTGCTCAGGGACATGAGGATTTGAAGCTTCATAATTATTCAAAAGCAACAGATGAATTTTTAAAAGCCATTTCGCGCGGAACAAAAGACAGTATGGCTTACTACGGACTTGCAAAAGCTTACCGTGCTTGTAACGTAAACGATAAGGCTGCGGAATATTACGAAAAAGCTATATCTATGGATCCGGAAAAAACTTTATACAGCACTGAACTCGCTGAGTTTATTGCAGAAATGAATTCACAAACCTCATCAGAAAAACCGGCGGTCCAAAATAATCCGGATGTTCCTGCTTCTGCTGTTTCCATTCAAAGACCGGCAGATGAAACTTTACCGGAAATTGTTGTTTCTGATAATACAGAAGCAGTCAATAAAGAAGCTGATTTGCAGAAAAATAAAGATTTGATTGCTCTTGCTGATGAAAATTACAAAAAGAAAAATTATGATACTTCAATTTTAAATTACAAAGAAGCATTAAAATTAAATCCGTCCGATGAAGTTACTTTATTAAAAATCGGCAATGTTTATAAATTAAAAAATGATGAAACAAATGCCATTGATTTTTATAAAAAAGCTATATTTGTAAATCCTTCATATGCTGACGGATGGTTTAATCTTGGACTTGTTTACGCTTCTCAAAAAAATGTTTCAGAAAGCAAAAAATGTTTTGAACGCGTAGTTTCTCTTGATACAGATTATGCCTACGCATATTATGCTCTGGCGCTTGCTTATGAAACAGAAAATAACAAAAAAGAAGCCGTAAAAAATTATGAATTATTCTTGAAATATAACAAAGATCCAAATCAGATTAAAACTGTTGAAGAAAAAATTAAAAGTTTAAAATAGATGAAAAAGATATTTTTAATGTTATTTGCAATTGTATTTGCACTTTTTACTGCGGCATGTTCTGACAAGCCGGGTATATTGTTTAACAAAAATCCGATTACAAAAGAAAATGTTCTTGATTATTCTTCTGTTTTTAAACCAAATGTTAAAATATATTATCTTATATTGATGCCGAAACGAAATCATTCAAGATACCTTTATGTTCAGCTTATAAAGAAAGATAATAAAGAAATGCGGCTAGGGTATAAACTTTACTGGACAAAAACAATAAGATTAAAGGATGAGCAGGAAAATTATTTTACCGATTACGTTGTCGTAAGCGAACCCGGTGCGTATGTAATGCAGGTGTATTCAAAAGACAGACCGCATGAACCAATGGCAAGAGCTCAGTTTTTTGTACAAAATTAGAAAATATATTCACCAGGTCCGCAGGATGTTTATTATGATAAATCGGCTATTGTAACAAAATATTAACTTGATTTTAAAATGCCCGAAATTCAATTATACTCTGAGATATGATATGATATGATATGATTTGGTGCAGGTGCAGCAATCCTTTTGCGGAAATTTACTTTATTGAAATATAGATATTCACTAAAGTATACAAAACACGAAAGGAGATTAATATGTTTGAAGTCGGAGGAGTTAATGCTGCAGGAATTACCCCGCAGGATAACAAAACTAAACATTTGACACGAAAAACTATGGGTGAAGATGCCGTTAATTCAATTATAGATGCAGCCCGTTCGGGTCGTACTAATCAAGCCCGCAGGTCTGCTTCTGTAAATCAGGATGTATTACAAAACAATAACTATAAAGAGTTTAACAGCTTGATGAGTAAATCAAAACTTGCAAACAGTTTTCTGAAGGAGTCTTATTGGCTTGCAAAAGGGTTTGAAAAAAGTGATATAATGGATATGAACGGCGGTGTTTATTATAGTAATCCCAAGACCGGCGAAAATGTAAGATTATGTGTATTTGAAAACAGCAATACCTATACAGCAAAAGACGGTACAGAATATACACAGTATTTTGATAAAGAAGGTAAACCTAACAGCGGTCGGGTTACAGCTAAAAATAAATATGGAGGTTCTGTTGCATATACCTACGAAAACGATATGTATGGAAATAAGTTTATTACAAATGTCGAACGCACAAATCCTGCAAAAAGCAGAGATGCACTGGCAGCGGAAGGCATGAAAGGCTTTGTTCGTACAATACATAAATTTGAACAATCACTTGGTATTCCGGATAACTTTATGCAAGCCACTTCAGTAGTTATAAAAAAAGACGGAACAGAAGAAGCCGTACGCTACTCAGAGGATGGTCACTATAAAATTACTACCCTAACTAAAGAGGATGGCAGCAGGCAGCAAATTTATTCTAAATTCTCCGGATACTCAGACGAAACCCCTGTTTATGAAGAATTGGGTAGCTGGCAGACCATGAAGCGCGAACTTATTAATGAAACTACAGGGGAAAAACATTCCACATGGGATTTCAAACAAGAGAACTATATAACAGGTGTTGGTATTGCCACAAATTAAATATCCAGAAAGACGGATTTTTAAAATCCCGTTTTTTATTACATCTGCATTATGTGTATACTATGTTCGCTTCAAAGTATTCGATTTTTTATAAAAATTTATATAAACTGTCTTGCAAGTCTGTAAGACAGTTTCCAATGTTTCTTCTATTGTAACAAAATGTAAAGTTGAATTTTAAAATGGCTGAAACTCAATTATACTCTGAGATAGGATAGGATAGGATAGGATGCGATGCCCGTGTATCAACTTTTTTGCCTAATATTTTTTTATAAAAAAGTAAGGGAAATAAAATAAAGCCAAAAAGGCAAAGAAAGGAAAGGTAAAAATGGGGATTGGAAACATTATCACAAAAATGGCAAGTTATGTTTCACATACCAAAGCTGGAAAAGGACTAACAGCAGCGGTTACAAAAAAAGCCGGATTCCCGGCACAAAGTATTATCTCAAAAGTTGAAACAAATTCATCAGGAAGAATTCTACGTATGCAAGAAGCCAAGCAAGCCTTCACTCTATATGCAACTAAAGTTTCAAAAGAGAGTGTTCCAACAATGCAAAAGATTAATGAAATCACAGGTGTTGCACGTGGCAAAGTAAAAGATGCAAAAGGTTATTTTAATAAACAATGTGCCGCAGACGCACTGGCAGCATTTAAGCACGAACCTTTAAAACCTTCCGTTGGTTATGTAGGGAAGGCCTATTCAACATCAATTCCTACTCAAAAAACAATTGACGATATGCTTGGTATTGTAGAAAATACTCCGCACACCAGACTTGAATTATTGAGAAAACGTGCTGAAATTAGAAATGTTTTCAACGGCATTCAGGCTCAGGCAAAATCTTTAACTAAAGTTAATAAGGATAAATTTCTTCAATACAACAATGAATTTAAGAAAATAAAAGCCAACCTACCTGGTTCAGATAAATTTTTTGATAAACATTTTACAAAACTTGCAAATATAAAAAAGTATAATGGATAATAAAATATAGAAAGAATTTATTTTAAAAGCACCCTTAATAGGGTGCTTTTAATTGTTAATTTTTATCTAAAAGACTTGTTTGTTCGACTGAACTATTTGCCGCCTCTGCTGCAGCATTATCTTTCATAACGGTTTCATCATTATCAGGGTTAACAATTTTGTTAACAGAAACAACAACATCGTTATCAACCAGATTTTGAGCGCGGACGCCTGTTGCAGGTCTGCCCTGGCAGCTGATTGAACCAGCATTAAGTCTTGAAACAACACCGTTTGCCGTTACCATCATAATATCATCGGAATCTTTTACGATAGTTAAGGCAACCAGTCTTGATGAATTTGACTTGAACTTAGTTGCAATAAGCCCGATACCGCCTCTGTTTTGTGTTCTAAATTCAGAAAGCTTTGTACGTTTGCCAAATCCGTCTGAAGTTACAACAAGCAAGTCCGCATCATAGTCACGAGGAACTATATCGCATCCTATAATTTCATCGCCTGTTCTAAGTTTCATTGAAGTAACCCCTCTGGCGCTTCTGCCTAAAGGTCTTAAGTCTTCAATCGGGAATCTGATAGCCATACCGCAGGATGTACCTATAATAATTTCATCACGTGCAGTTGCCAGTTTTACCCAGTTAAGCTCATCTCCCTCTTCAAGACCTATAGCAATAATTCCGTTGCGTCTGATATTGGAGAAGTTATCAAGTTCAATACGTTTTATATAACCTTTTTTAGTAAGCATAATCAAATTCAACTCATGTGAGAAGCTGCTTACCGGAACTACTGCCGTAATTCTTTCATCCTGATCTATAGGGAGAACGTTAATGATAGGCAAACCTTTAGCCTGGCGTCCGCCTTCAGGGAAGTCGTAAACATTCAGGCTGTATACTGTTCCTTTAGAAGAGAAGAACAATACTTTATCATGCATCATTGCAGTAAAGAAATGCTGAATATCATCATCATCTTTTGTTTTAATACCGGATTTACCGCGAGTTGCACGATTTTGGCGTTCAAAAGTATCAAGTGAAATACGTTTCAGGTAACCCTGATGTGTTATAAATACTGCCATTGGTGTGTTTGGTGTCAAATCTTCAATAGTAACCTCACCCTGTTCAGGCAGAATTTGGGTTTTTCTGTCGTCGCCGTATTTTTCTTTATCTTCAATCAATTCAGCTTTTATAATATCAAGGATTTTCTGGCGGCTGGCAAGAATATCTTCATATTCAGCGATTTTCTTTAATAATTCGTCGTACTCAGCCTTAACTTTATCCTGTTCTAATCCTGTCAATCTTCTTAACTGCATTTCAAGGATTGCATTAGCCTGATCCGCATCAAGACCGAAACGTGACATCAAACCTTCGCGGGCTTCATCGGTTGTTTTTGATGTTTTAATAAGTTCAATAACTTCATCAATTGACCCCAATGCAATTATCAAACCTGCTAAAATATGAGCGCGGACTTTTGCTTTTTTCAGGAAGAAAATAGTTCTTCTTGTAACAATTTCAACCCTGTGCTCAACAAATTCAGAAAGCACTTCATAAAGGTTCATTAACCTAGGCTGTTTGCCGCAAAGTGCAAGCATGTTTACGCCGAAAGTTGTTGCAAGCTGGGTATATTTGAATAAATTGTTTTTAACAACATCCGGTTTTGCATCACGTTTAAGTTCAATAACAATTCTCATACCTTCGCGGTCTGATTCATCGCGAATGTCTGAAATACCGTTAATTCTCTGGTCTTTAACAAGTTCTGCAATTTTTTCAATAAGCATAGCCTTGTTAACCTGATAAGGAATTTCGGTAATAACAATTGCCGTACGGGCTTGTCTGCCGCCACCGCCTGCAATTTCTTCAAATCCGGCAACTGCCTGCATCTTAATAGAGCCGCGTCCTGTTTCGTAAGCCTGCTTAATGTCATTTAATCCAATAATAGTTGCAGCTGTAGGGAAGTCAGGACCTTTAATATATTCCATTAATTCCTGAACAGTTATATTCGGATTGTCGATTAAAGCAATTGTACCATCGACAACTTCTGCAAGGTTGTGAGGCGGAATATTTGTAGCCATACCAACAGCGATACCTGAGCAGCCGTTTAATAAAAGCATAGGAAGTCTTACCGGAAGAACGGAAGGTTCTTGTAACGAGCCATCAAAGTTTGGTTCAAATTCAACTGTTTCGCAATCAATATCAGCAAGCATAGATGTTGTAATCTTGTGCATACGGGCTTCAGTATAACGCATAGCAGCAGCTCCGTCGCCGTCAACAGAACCGAAGTTTCCATGACCGTCAACAACCAGGTATCTGGTATTAAAATCCTGAGCAAGACGAACAAGCGCTTCATAAACCGAACTATCACCATGAGGGTGGTATTTACCTAAAACTTCGCCGACAATACGTGCACACTTTTTAAACGGTTTATCAGGTGTCATACCGAGTTCGTTCATTGCATAAAGAATACGTCTGTGAACAGGTTTTAACCCGTCGCGTACATCAGGAAGCGCGCGGCCTACGATTACAGACATTGCGTAATCAATATAACAACGCTTCATCTCTTCTCTAATATTAACCGGAACTATTTTCCCATCTTCAAATATATTCTGCTGGCTCAAAATCTTCTCCTTATTATCCAAGTCATTCTATAGCATTAGTGTAGCACAAAAACAAGAAAACTGCCACGTTGTAATTATTTTTTTACAAACGATACGGCTTTAAATTGTACGACATAATATAAGTCAAAAGTAGACCTCCGCTGCTTACGCCACGCCTTCGCGCGTCGTGCGCAGCTTCGCTGTCTAATACGCCACTCTAAAATTCCGCTCACATTCCTTATCGCGGAATTTTTTCGGACAAATTTGTTCCGGAACTGTATTCGCCGCTAAATTGCAATCAACTCACGAAAAACCAGGATAACCGCTGTACTTAGCAAGGCTTACTCCTGTCAATATTGGCTGTTCTTTTCGTAAAGAAAAGATTTTATATTTGTTATCGGATATAAAAACTAAATATTCATATTCAAATTCAACAAATCCTCAAGTTTTACCTCAAGAAAATCCGAAAGATTTTTCATATAAATCAGCGTCGGATTTGTCAAACCGCGTTCAACTTTGCTGTAGTAACTTTTATCTATATCGAGCTTATTTACAATATCATCCTGCGATATTCCTCTGAGAGACCGTATAACTTTAAGTTTAAGCCCTACCTTTTTTAGAAATTCTTTGTTGTTCATAGTTCTAATTTTATGGGGTTGACTAAAGTGTTACAATAGTTTAAAATCATAAAAAATAGGTTTATAAACCATTAAATATAGTTAATACACAAAATTATTTGAGGATAAACAATGAATAGAATTTATGTTAGCAGAAGTTTTTTCCCTTTGAATACAGGGGCGTTTACTCTTGCAGAGGTCTTGATAACACTCGGGATTATCGGGATTGTTGCAGCCATGACCTTGCCGGCACTTACTGGTAGATACCAGCAAAAAATTTTGACGTCACAGTTTAAAAAAGCTTATGCAAATCTTCAAACAGCCATAAATACTGTGAATTCTGAAAACGGAATTCCGTATGAGTGTTATACAATCAGGTACGGTGTGGATTATCATGCCTCAGAATGCAAGGAGTTTTGGGAAAAAATTCTGGAACAGTATCAGATAGTAAATACCTGTAAATATAACGCTCAACATTGTCGTCCAGTGTACAAAAGCAAAGCTCAGGTTCTGGCAGAAGGCGGGACTGTTCTCAATAACGCCTGTTCTCACCCTATAAATGAACAAACAGGATACAATTTAAAAGACGGTTCTATGCTTTATATTTATAATTATCCTGATTACAATCATAATTCACTATTCTTCGGACTTGATGTTAACGGATTGAAAGGTCCAAACAGATGGGGGTATGATTTGTTTTATCTTAATCTATACAGGGAAAACATAAGAACTCCCGTACTTGGACTAACTTTTGTCTGTGAACTTATAGAAAAAGGCGGTCAATCAGTGGAAGAAATTATGCTGAAATAAGAAACAAACAAGTTCCTGATTTTATGTTATAATAAGAATTAAGGAGCTTGTATGCCGTTTGAATTTGAAAAACAGAGAATAGATGGAGTAATTCTGGTTAAGCCGAAGGTTTTTGGCGACAAACGCGGTTTTTTTATGGAAACTTATAAGAAATCCGAGTTTGCAGCAAACGGTATTGATGTTGAGTTTAATCAGGATAATCATTCTAAATCTTCAGCCCATGTCTTAAGAGGTTTACATTATCAGGCAGAACCATATGGTCAGGCAAAACTTGTTAGGTGTGTAAGGGGCAGAATTTATGATGTTGCAGTTGACCTCCGGTTAAACTCAAAAACTTATGGAAAGTATGTAAAAGTTGAATTATCAGAAGAAAATAAACATATGCTTTTTATTCCAAAAGGTTTTGCGCATGGTTTTGTTGTCCTTTCAGATACTGCGGAGTTATGCTATAAGGCAAGCGGAGAATACAATCCTGATGCAGACAGGGGCGTTTTGTGGAATGACAGTGATATAAATATTAATTGGGAAATAGACTTTGACCCTGTTTTGAGCGACAAAGACAATGCTCAGCCAAAATTAAAAGATTTAAATAAAGAGGAGTTAATATGAAGATACTTGTAACAGGCGGTGCAGGTTTTATAGGAAGCTGTTTTGTAAGGTATATGCTGGAGCATTATCCTGAATATAAAATTGTTAATTATGATGCGCTTACCTATGCCGGTAATATTGAAAATCTTTATGATGTAAAAGATAACCCTAACTACGAGTTTGTTCAGGGTGATATTTGTGATAAGGATGTGGTTTTTGACGTTGTTTCCGGAGTGGATGCAATTGTGAATTTTGCGGCAGAAACACATGTAGACCGCTCTATTACAGGACCTGAGATTTTTATTGAAACCAATGTAAAAGGTACATTAACTTTATTGCAGGCAGCAAAACAGTATAATATTGAAAGATTTGTTCAGATTTCGACCGATGAAGTTTATGGCAGCCTTGGTAATGAAGGTTATTTTACGGAAACAACCCCTCTGGCTCCGAACAGTCCTTATTCAGCATCAAAAGCAAGCGCGGATTTGCTTGTCAGAGCATATCATGAAACCTTTGGCGTGCCTGGCATGATTACACGCTGTTCCAACAACTACGGACCGTACCAGTATCCTGAAAAGTTAATTCCTTGTTTTATTGCAAAACTTCTCAGGGGAGAAAAAGTTCCTGTATATGGTGACGGGCTAAATGTCCGCGATTGGTTATATGTTTACGACCATTGTTCGGCTGTGGATACGGTTCTTCATAAAGGCAAGCCGGGTGAGATTTATAATGTCGGCGGGCACAATGAAAAAACTAATCTTGAAATTACAAAACTTATAATTGAAGCTTTGAATAAAGATGAAAATTCTATTGAATATGTTGAAGATCGTCTTGGGCATGACAGACGTTATGCCATTTGTAATGACAAGATAAGAAACGAACTTGGCTGGGAGCCTTCAACAACTTTTGAAGAGGGTATTCTGCTTACAATTGACTGGTACCTGAATAACAAGCACTGGCTTAATAAGGTTATTGATAAGAAAAATACGGGGTTGTTCCAATGAAGATTTTAGTTACAGGCGCAAACGGAATGTTAGGACAGGATTTGTGTCCGATACTGGAGGACGTCGGGGCTTTGGTGATAGAAACCGATGTTGATACACTTGATATTACTGATGAAAATGCAGTAACCGGTGCAATCAGTGATGTTCATCCCGATGTTGTCATTCACTGTGCTGCGTACACAAACGTTGATAAAGCTGAAGAAGAACCTGCACAGGCAGAGCTTATAAATGTTAAAGGAACTGAAAATTTAGCAAAAATTTGCGGAAAGTTAGAAATCCCTCTTGTGTATATTTCGACCGATTACGTTTTTGACGGCTCCAAAAAAGAGTCATACAAACCGGATGATTTACCAAATCCTATAAATGTATACGGGAAAACAAAACTAGCCGGAGAAGATGCTGTTAAAAAATACTGTAATAAATATTATATTGTCCGTACCAGCTGGCTTTACGGTCATTATGGCAGGAACTTTGTTGAAACAATGCTTGAGTTGGCAGGGCAACAGAAGGAAATAAAAGTTGTTGATGACCAAACAGGCTGCCCGACATGGACAGTTGAACTTGCTAATGGAATTTTAAAATTACTCTCAAAACCGTACGGAACTTATCATGTATGCGGATTAGGCAGCACAAGCTGGCATGGATTTGCGCAGGAAATCTTTAATCAGACCGGTTTAAGCGTTAATTTAAAACCTTGCAAAACTGAAGATTTTCCCCGCCCTGCAATGCGCCCGCAATATAGCGTTATGGATAATGAAAGCCTTTGCCGCAGCTGGCAGGCGGCGCTGCATGATTATATTGAATTGAGAGATGTTTAAAGTTTAATCCATTCATTAAGAAGTAAACTGTCAGAGGATGGATTATCCTTAAACCAGTGCTGAGGACAAATAACTATTTTCTCCGGATTTTCATTTAACCATGCTGCCCACCATGAAAATGTAGAATTTGGTATAATATTATGTTTGCAATTTTTCATTAGAAATAAATCTTTGTAACAGTCATTTTCTTTATTAAAGTCAATGAATTCATATGGCAACTTTAAGCCCGCAAAGTGTTTATTTACATAATCCATATCGTCAGAAAAAAAATAACAACAAGGCTCATTAATATTTTCTGAAATATATTTAATGGCTCTGTTATAATATTCAATATCAGTATCGAGATTTAAATTTACATAATCCGTTCTTCTAATATGTATAGAAACTGAATTGGTCGATTTTATTTTGTTCAGAATCTCCATATTTTTTTTATCCAGTTGCTTCTTCGGAGTAAATTCTTTTATCAAATCATTTCTGAAGTGTTTGAAATATTTTTCGTTTTGAAAATAACCTTCATAAACTACATTTTTAAAATGAGTTCTGTTAGTTAAATCTGATGAGAATGTCCAAGGGTCAACTTCTTTTATAATATGAAAGTTTTTTATAGAAGGTGTTAATGGGTGCAAAAATTTGTTATATATTTTTACTTTGCAGTTGAATTTGTCTAAAACAATAGACCTGATATTTTTTTTTGATAAATCACAAAATTGGATGTTTTCTCCTAAGTTTTTAGCGAACGCATATTCAAACATTTGGTTTCCAAGTCCACCAAGAAACTTTACCAGCTGCATAGTCCCTCCTTAAAATGAATACAGGACATAAAGCCGGTATAAGTCAGGATATTAGAGCTAATCCCCCCCCCCTTCTAAGTTTTGAAGCTATTATTGCATTTTGCATTTATAATTCTCCTTCCTTTTTAAAATTTATCACTTATTTGAAATTATTTCAATAAGTTGTTATAATAAAATACATTAAGTGCAGATAATGAGGGTATAGAGAAGATGAAAGGTATAATATTAGCCGGCGGAACAGGTTCAAGACTTCATCCCGGAACGATTGCTGTATCCAAACAGCTTTTGCCGGTTTATGATAAGCCTATGATTTATCACCCGATTTCAGTATTGATGCTGGCTGGAATAAGGGATATTCTTATTATTTCTACACCTGAAGATTTGTCTGATTTTGAACGGCTTCTTGGTACCGGCGGGCAGTTTGGGGTAAATTTTTCATACAAAATACAGGAGCGTCCTGAAGGACTGGCTCAGGCTTTTATTCTCGGGGAAGATTTTATTAACGGTGATGACGCTGCACTTGTTCTCGGGGACAATATTTTTTATGGTCCCGGGTTTTCCGGCTGCCTCAAAAGGGTTGTAAAAAATACTGCCGAAAGAGGCGGTGCTTCAATTTTTGCATATCAGGTTAAAGATCCGCAAAGATTTGGCGTTGTTGAATTTAATGAAAGTAAAATAGCTGTTTCTATTGAGGAAAAACCGCTTCAGCCAAAGTCTAATTATGCAGTAACAGGACTTTATTTTTATGATAAAAATGTTGTAGAGTATGCAAAATCCCTGAAGCCTTCGGCAAGAGGTGAGCTTGAAATAACAGATTTGAATAATATTTATCTTGCACAGGGAAATCTAAATGTGGAAATTCTTGGACGGGGTTTTGCATGGCTTGATACAGGAACCCCGAAATCGCTGCTTCAGGCATCGCAGTATGTTAATACAATTGAGGAAAATCAGGGTATTAAAATAGCGTGTTTGGAAGAAGTTGCATATAGAATGGGATTTGTTGATAAAAATGCGTTAATTCAACATGTTTCAAAATATAAAAATAATGATTATTACGATTATGTTCTTAAAATTTTAAATAAATAGATAGATTTTTAGTTTTTGCGTTATAATTTTCATATGGACAGAGAAAAATTTATTGATGCAAAACGTATTGTTATAAAGTTTGGAACAAATATTCTCAGAGGTGATGACGGAACTGTATCGCTGCCGAGAATATTTTCTTTTATCGAAGACATATCGCATCTTGTAAAAAATGGTAAAGAAGTTATTGTGGTTACATCCGGCGCAGTGGGGCTTGGAAGAAAACGGTTGAGGCTTGAAGGTACAGAAGGTACTGCCCTAAAGCAGGCATGTGCCGCAATCGGACAGGGCAAGCTTATGTCTATATACGAAAGCGGATTTGATACATACAACCTTGTAGCGGCACAGATACTTTTGACAGAAGATGACTTTGGAATACGTACAAGATATTTGAGCTTGAGAACAACTCTGAATAAACTTCTTGAACTTGGCGCTATTCCTATCATAAACCAGAATGATACGGTTTCTACTATTGAAGTTTCCCCATCGGCTGCACATATGCAGGTTTGTTTTACGGATAACGACAAACTTTCTGCGCTTGTTGCAAGCGAACTTGATGCTGATTTGCTTATAATTCTATCCGATGTTGACGGGCTGTATGATGCAAACCCTAAAGAGAATCCTGATGCAAAAATTATCAGAGAAGTTGATGAAGTTACTGATGAAATTTGTGCGCTGGGCTCGGACGCTTCAGATGGCGGCCGCGGCGGAATGCGGACAAAACTTAAGGCAGCACGTCTTGTAACACGCTTTGGCGGAAAGGTTTTGATTGCTAACGGAAAAATACCTTTTGTTATTAAAAAGATATTTAATGGTGAAGATATAGGAACAATGTTCCTCCCTCAGACGGAAGGCTTATCTGATAAAAAGCGCTGGATTGGCTATGCTACAAATATTATAGGCAAAGTAGTGGTTAACAACGGCGCGAAAAAAGCTCTTGTTGAAAAAGCAAAAAGTCTGCTGCCGATCGGGGTTGTTGATGTAATTAATACATTCAGCAAAGGTGATGTTGTTTCAATTGTTGATGAAAATGATTGTGAATTTGCGCGCGGAATTGTGAATTACGATTCAGAAGCGTGTAAAAAGGTTATGGGATGTCATTCTGATGACATTATAAAGATATTGAACTTCAAAAACTACGATGCTATTGTAACCCGCGATAATATAACTATTCTTTAAGGAGAGATTATGGATTTTGTAAATATTGCTAAATCTGCAAAAGAAGCTTCGCTGAAAGCTGCGGATTTGGCTGAAGATATAAAAAACAAGGCGCTTTTAAAAATGGCTGATGCTCTGGAAAGGGCTAAGGAGGATATTTTTAAAGCTAATAAGGCGGATTTGGCTGAAGCTGAAAAGCTGGTTGATGCCGGTGAAATTACAAAATCTACTTTTAACCGTTTGAAACTTGATGATAACAAGATGCGCGATATGATAAAAGGTATCAGAGATATTGCATCTTTGCCGGAGCCTGTGAATAAAAAACTTTTTGTTCGGGAACTTGACGAGGGGTTAACGCTCTATAAAGTATCTTGTCCTATCGGTGTTCTGGGGATAATTTTTGAGGCAAGACCGGATGTCATTGCGCAGATTTCATCTCTTGCAATAAAATCTTCTAATTCAGTAATACTCAAGGGCGGTAAAGAATCAATTAATACAAATAAAAAAATTCTTGAGATTATTAATTCTACTCTCGAAAAAATCGAAGAGTTTCCTAAAAATGTTTTGCAGCAGGTTTTTTCACGTGAAGATGTTGCTGAAATGCTAAAGTGTGATAAATATATTAACCTGATTATACCGCGCGGCGGAAATAAACTTGTGAAGTTTATAAAAGAAAACACAAAAATTCCTGTTCTAGGGCATGCAGACGGTATCTGTCATATTTTTACAGATGAAAGTGCAGATTTAAAAATGGCAGAAAAGGTAATTACCGATGCAAAAACCCAGTACCCCAGCGCCTGCAACGCGGTAGAAACTCTCTTAATCCATGAGAAATTCCCTTACAAGGATGAACTTCTGGCATCTTTGCAGCTATCTGAGATTAAGCTTATTGAAAATCCTGAGAGCTGGGCTTTTGAATACGGCGATAAAATCCTTGCATTTAAAACCGTAAAAAATCTTGATGAAGCTATTGAACATATAAACACATACGGCTCAGGGCATACAGACTGCATAATTACTGAAAACAAAGAGAATGCTGAAAAATTTATGAATAAGGTTGATTCTGCCGGTGTTTACTGGAATGCGTCAACAAGGTTTGCAGACGGCTTTAGATATGGTTTTGGCGCGGAGGTTGGAATTTCGACAAACAAAACCCACGCAAGAGGACCGGTAGGGCTTGAAGGGCTTACAATTTACAAGTATAAGCTTATCGGTAACGGGCAGATTGTAAGAGATTACGCTGACGGTACAAGACAGTTTCACCATAAAGATTTGATATAGCACAGGAGAAATGTATGGTAAAAGTTGGAGTTATCGGGCTTGGACTAATCGGCGGTTCTATTTTTAAAGATTTGAAAGCGCTGGGCTATGATGTTGCTGCTGTTTCAAAATCCCAGAGCGGAGAAAATATTTTTAAAGAATACGGCATGTTGAAGGAATGCGGGATTGTTTTTGTTTGTACTGCAATGAATAAAACGCTTGAGGTTCTTGATGAGCTTGAGAAGTATTTAGGTCCTGAAACTATTGTTACAGATGTTTGCAGTCTAAAGGGTTTTGTCTGTAAAAAGCCGCGTCCGTACCGTTTTGTGCCGTCACATCCTATGGCAGGTACCGAGCATAAAGGGTTTGAAAATTCTTTTGAGGGGCTTTTTAAGGGTGCAAAATGGGTTATAACACCTTGTTTTGGCAATAGCAGCGAACTTGTTGAGATAATAAAAGAACTTGGCGCTATACCTGTTATAACAACTCCTGAAAAACATGATGAGGCGGCTGCAATGATTTCTCATATGCCAATGCTGCTTGCGCAGGCACTGTTTCTGGCAGCGAGTGAAAACCCTCTTGCGATTGAGATTGCTTCAAGCGGGTTCCGTGATATGACGCGGCTTGCTCTTTCTAATGAGGAGATGGCGTGTGATATGGTGTCTATGAACAGTGAAAATATTGAGAATTCCATTTTGAAATTATATAAGGCTATGGGTGAATTAACATCGGGCAATTATCCGGAAATTATTGCCGGGATTAAGACCGGTCGTGCAAAAATGTTTTAATTGTCCGAAAAATTTCCGCTATAAGGAACATGAGCGGGATTTTTGAGTGGTGTATTAGACAGCGCAGCTGCACACGGTCTGCTAAGGCGGGGTGTAAGTTCAAAAAATAAAGAGCATTCCTTGGTGGGGGGTGGAATACTCTTAAATATGGAAAATAATATGATGCTTATTTCCATTTAGACATTAATTGAAACTTTTTATGCGTCGGTTTTCAGAATGTTATGCGCTAATCCAACCAGGAAGCCTGCTGCAACACCGGCAGCTACAAATGCTCCGGTATGACGGGTCTTTTTCACTGCGCCTTCATAAGCACTAGCACAACGTCTGAACATATCGCCTGCTTTTTCATTCACGTTTGTGATTATACTTCTCAACTGTATTTTATCGGCATCTGAAAGTTTTGCTTCTTCAAAAACCTTCTTCATCTTAAATGCTCTGCCGATTTTTGAAACCCCAGCTTCATTCTCAACGTCAATCATTTTTATGAAAGTATCTTGAGCAGGTGTTTTATCAGGAATTTTTCTCAAAGCTGCAATAGATTTTGCCTTTGCCTTCTTTGAGTGTTCTTTTATAAGGTCAATTGCGCCTTTGAACTCATCATCCATTTCATCTGAAGTCAAAGGAAGCATATACTTTGCTGCATAACCGGTAAGTCCGCCTATTGCTGAAGCTTTCATAATTGTTGGAAATGTGTTTTCGTTTGAATGAATAGCATGTGTTTTCATAGTTAATAAACCTTTACTTAACTAATACCTTAAATAATATTGCCATACACTACCTGCTCATTGGAATTTATGTGAATAATTCCAATCGAAGTCTATATGGGTGAATTTGCACTTAAATATTTTAAATAACTCAGGTCATCCTTAAAATGTCTATCTATACAAGCCGTTTATTCATAAAGCCACAGCCTGTTGACCATTTCCCTGTTTGATGCCCCGTTCACCATTACTTAAAACTGAGTAATCAAATCCACATTGCATATTACCACAACATTATTTTTTTGTCAATACCTTGATGAAGTTTAGTAACAACATAATAATTACTGTTGCCAGTATAAATATAAAATAATGCTTTATTGTATTCTCACCCATTAACAAAGATGCCAGTGCTCCGGCTATAATTGCTACTGATGTCAGAATTACAACGGTTTTTTTCTGGGAAAAGCCGGCGTGTAAAAGTTTGTGATGGATGTGTTCTGCATCAGCAACAAAAGGAGATTTTCCCTTTGAAATTCTTCTCAAAGAAGAATATGTTATGTCCATAATAGGGACGGCTAATACTACAAACGGCAGCAGGATTGCAAAAGTCGCAGCTTTCATAATTCCTGTAATTGAGATTGTCGCAAGCAAGAAACCGGAAAACAACGCACCGCTGTCACCCATAAAGATTTTTGCAGGGTTAAAGTTGTAGGTTAAAAATGCAAGCATAGAACCTGCAAGGATAAATCCAACCAGTGCAATAATAGGGTTTGGCGGTGTCATAGCAACCGCTATGACAGCCAGTGTTATTGCGTTAACAGTTGTCACCGAACCTGCAAGACCGTCTACACCGTCAATAAAGTTCAATGCATTGCTTATACCTACTATCCAGAGAATTGTTATCGGATAAGATAAAAGTCCCAAATCACCGATAAATGGTATAGAGTCAATTCTCACACCCAACAGATAAACAAGGGTTGCTATTGAAATCTGGATAAATAATTTGAATTTTGCATCAAGATTATAAATATCATCCACAAGTCCTAATAGAAACATTAACGAACTTCCAAGAAGTATTCCAGACAAAAGGCTTCCGTAAGGATAGTAGCTTAAAAACACCAAACATAAAAATGTCAGCATTGTACTTGTCCAAATTGCTACTCCGCCTATTCTGGAAATCGGCGTTGTGTGAATTTTTCTTTCGTTAGGTACATCTACCAGCCCTTCTTTTTTAGAAAAATTTATTACAAGGGGGACAAGAAATACCCCGAATATATAAGCAATTATTGTTCCTATTATATGTGCATGTGTTAATTTTATAATCATTTTTTATTCTCTTTTATTATTGATATAACGGGTATTTTTTACATAATTTCAGAGAGCGTTCTCTTAGATTTTTTAATCCCAATTCATTATCTGATGAATAAATTGCAGATGCAATAATTTTTGCCACCTCAACCATATCATCTTCTTTAAATCCTCTTGTTGTAACGGCAGGTGTACCAAGCCTTATGCCGGAAGTTACAAACGGACTTTGCGGATCGTTAGGAACGGTATTTTTGTTCGCGGTAATACCGACTTTTTCCAGAACATTAGCCATGTCTTTGCCTGTTTTACCTGTCTTTCTTAAATCAAGGGTCATCAAGTGGTTTTCTGTCATGCCGCCAACAATATCCATGCCTTCATCCATTAAACCCTGCGCGAGAGCTTGTGCATTTTTAATAATCTGTTTTGCATATTCTTTGAACTCCGGTTTTGAAGCTTCCAGAAGAGCAACAGCTTTTGCCGCTATAATATGTTCCAGCGGACCGCCCTGCATTCCAGGGAAAATTGCCTTATCTATCCCTGCGGCATGTTCTTCTTTGCACATTGTAATTCCTCCACGCGGACCTCTCAAAGATTTATGTGTTGTTGTTGTCACAAAGTCTGCGTAAGGTGCCGGTGACGGGTGAAGTCCGGCTACAATAAGCCCTGCTATGTGCGCTATATCTGCTAAAAGATATGCACCGACTTCGTCTGCGATTTCTCTGAACTTTTTAAAGTCGATTATTTTAGAATAATTGCTTGCCCCGCATATAATAAGTTTAGGCTTATGTTCGTGAGCCATCTTTCTTACATCATCGTAGTCAATATTTCCGTTTTCATCTACACCGTAGCTTTTTACATCAAAATATAAGCCTGAAAAATTAACCGGTGAGCCATGAGAAAGGTGACCGCCGTTTGATAAATCCATACCAAGAACTCTGTCACCCGGTTTGAGGCAGTACATAAATACAGCCATATTTGCTTGAGCTCCGCTGTGCGGCTGAACATTTGCATGATCCATGCCAAAAAGTTCGCATGCTCTTTTCTGTGCAATCTCTTCAATCACATCTACATGTTCACAGCCGTTATAAAATCTTTTGTGAGGCTTTCCTTCTGCATATTTATTTGTTAAAACACTTCCTGCTGCTTCCATTACAGCTCTTGAAGTTATGTTTTCGCTGGCAATAAGCTCTATAGTTTCCTGCTGTCTTTTTAATTCCAATTCAATCTGTTCTGCAACAACAGGATCTGTCTTTTTAATATTTTCCAAATTCATAATCACCTCACATTTTCCCTGAAAAAATTATAGAGGAAATATGATTTTGTGACAATAATTTCATATTTATTAATTATTTACAAAATTTGCTCTTAGTTTTATTTACGTTATATAATAATAAAGCTATGAAAAATATAAGACAAACTAATGTTAATATTCACAGGGATTCCTGGGTGGAAATAAATGTAGGAAATCTTGCGTACAACGCTGCTGAATTTCGAAAACATGTTCCCGCTGATACAAAACTTCTTGCGGTTGTTAAAGCCGATTCTTACGGACACGGGTCTATTATGCTTGCTCCCACACTTCTGGCTTCAGGCTTTGACATGTTAGGCGTTGCGTCAATTGATGAGGGGGTGGACTTACGAAATGCAAAAATTACCTGTGATATTCTTGTTCTTGGAGCAGTTCCTGTTTGGGCGGTTGAAAGTGCTGTTAATGCTGATATTTCGATTGCTGTTTTTTCAAAAGAGCATCTCAAAGCCTGCAAACAGGCTTATGAAAGAACAGGCAGGAAACCTAAGGTTCATATAAAACTCGATACCGGTATGAACAGAATAGGTGTTTCTGTTGATGATGCCGTTGAATTTATTAAGGAGGCGCAGAATGCCGGTTATTTAAATTTGCAGGGTATATTTACACATTTTGCAAATGCTGAAAACAGAGAGAAAACCCAGATACAGATTGATAAATGGAATTACGTATTGTCGCAGATTGATACAACCGGTTTGATGCTTCATATTCAAAATACTGTTGGAACTATGTGTTACGAAATTCCTAAATCCAATATGAGAAGAGTTGGAATTGCTTTATATGGTTTATGGACAGATATGCCTGATAATAAAGGGTTTAGACCGGACTTAAGACCTGTAATGTCTGTAAAAGGCAGAATTGTAAATGTTCACACAGCAAAAGACGGCGAGGGCGTAAGCTACGGGCATACATTTACAGCTAAAGGCGACAGGAAAATAGCTACTATACCTATCGGCTATGCAGACGGTGTTTCAAGAGGGCTTTCAAATAAAATTTACGGCATACTGAACGGGAAGAAAGTTCCTCAGGTAGGAAATATCACTATGGATCAGATGATGTTTGATATAACCGGTGTTGATGCTGAAATTGGTGATATTATAACATTAATCGGTGATGGTATTTCTATTGATGAATGGGCAGAGATTCTCGGTACAATCAATTATGAGCTTTGCTGCCGTTTAAAAGTCCGTTTGCCGAGGGTTTACACAAGATAAGTTTCGGGAGAATATATGGTTCAGAATTTTGACCTTGGAATAATCGGAGGCGGACCGGCGGGTTATACCGCTGCGTTGCATGCTGCTGCAAAAGGCTTGCGGGTTGTCATGTTTGAGAAAGATTGTGTAGGCGGAGTTTGTCTTAACCGCGGGTGTATTCCTACAAAAGCAATTCTCCATTCGGCAGAACTATTTGAAGAGATGAAATGCGCGCAGGAACTCGGGATAAATTGTGAATCTCTTTCTGTAGATTACAAATCAGTAATTGAGCATAAAAATAAGGTAGTAGAGCGGTTGCGGAAAGCGCTGGAACTTTCCTTGAAAAATAGCGGTGTGACTTCTGTTAAGGCAGAAGCTTGTCTGAATTCATCTACAGAAATTGAAGCTGATGGTGAAATATTCAAGTGCAAAAATATTATTGCAGCATGCGGCTCCTCTCCGCGAAGTCTTAAAGGAATGGAGTTTGACGGTGAATTTATCTTAAATTCTGATGATATTTTAAATCGCGACCGCCTTCCTGAAAGTATTGTAATCGTTGGTTCTGGCGCAATAGGAACTGAGTGGGCGAGAATTTTTGCGGCATTCGGCGTGCAGGTTACAATTGTTGAAATGGCAGAGAATTTGCTGCCGGCAGCTGATATTGAAGTTTCCAAGCGTGTTGAACGTATTTTTAAAACAAAGAAAATTAAAGCTTATAAATCGACAAGTGTTGAAAAAATTCAGGACAAAAAGGTTTATCTGACAACCGGTGAAATTTTGGAGCCTGAATGTGTTTTGATTGCAGCCGGACGTGTACCTAATAGTTGTAAAAAGCTTGAGGGGGTTGCATATCTCGGTGATATGTACGGTTCTGTCCAGCTTGCGCATTTCGCTATAAAGCAGGCAGTGTCATATGTTGATGGAATATCATTTGAAGAAACTCTTGTTCCTTCAGTTGTATACGGCAGCCCTGAAATTGCATGGGTTGGAAAGCGTGAACAGGATTTGGAGGAAGGAACTTATCAAAAATCTCTGTTGCTTATTTCTGCACTCGGAAAGTCTCATTGTGATAATTCAACCGACGGATTTATAAAAATCCTTTCTCAGTATGACAGGATTGTTGGTGCGCATATTGTTTCAAAAGAAGCTTCTGCAATGATACATCAGGTTCTTATTGCTATACAAAACAATATCTCTGTCAGCAGACTGAAAGAGATATGTTTTGCGCATCCTACTTATTCGGAAGGGATATTTGAAAGTTTATTTAAACTTTAATTACCAGCTGTTTAAAGAAGACCCGTTTTTGAATGCTCCGCCAGTGCCAAATTTTACACCGCCATGGTTCCAATATGTATTTGTATCACCGGATTTTTTAGACCCTACATTTATTTTTTTTTCATAAGTAGTTGTCTGTTTTGGCTTAATATTTAAACCTTCTTTTTCAGTGGTGGTTGTTTGAATCTTTTCATTAAAAGTTTGTTCTGTAAATAATGTATCGCTTGTGTTTGTTACTGAATCAACGTCATAATTAGGTGCATCCATTGCAAAAACGCAAGGCGCAAATAAAAGTATGCCCAGAATAACTGCTAGTTTTTTCATATAAATTCTCCTTTTTATATCCATTATAAATGATTAGGAAATCAAAAAGCAACTTTTTGTTTTTATTATTTAAAAATGTTACTAAAATAAGATTAGAGCTTACTAAATTAAATTTGCGGATTATAATTAAATTATGAGAGAAAGGCTTCCAGAATATTTAAAACGTCCTATAATTGATACAGATGCAACAAAGACAGTCCGGAGAATACTCAAGAACAGATGTCTTAACACTGTTTGTGAGAATGCACGATGCCCGAATAAGAATGAATGTTATACAAAAAATACAGCCACATTTTTGATTATGGGTAACGTATGTACACGCAACTGCCGCTATTGCAATATTGCATGTGAACGTCCAAAACCGCTTGATGAATATGAACCGTACCATATTGCACAGGCTGTTAAGGATTTAAACTTGAAATATGCCGTAATAACATCTGTCACCCGGGATGATTTGCCGGACGGCGGAGCATCACATTTTGCAAAATGTATAGATGAAATCAGAAAGCTTACACCGGATGTGAAAATTGAAATTCTAACTCCGGACTTCAAAGGTTCAAAGGATGCGCTAGATATAATTATAGATGCGCATCCCGATGTTTTTAACCACAATATTGAAGCTGTGCGGGAGATTTTTAAAACTGCAAGACCACAGGGAAATTACGATGTTTCTATTGGGGTTTTGAAATATGTTAAAGATAACAGTTCAATTATTACAAAGTCCGGCTTGATGGTAGGTTTAGGCGAAGATTTTGTGCAGCTTGAAAATACTTTTAAAGATTTAAAAACTGCCGGATGTGATATTTTGACTGCCGGACAATATATTCAGCCGTCAAAGAAGCATATGTCTGCTGCTAAATACTATTCACCGGAAGAGTTTAAGAAAATCGAAATGCTTGCAGAAAAATGTGGTATTGAGCATTACCAGATTGGTCCTCTTGTTAGAAGCTCTTATCGTGCAGCAGAACTTGTTTAGTTTTAATAATTTGCAAAAAAGTGGTTTATTTGTTAGCATAATGTGTGATAGGGGATTAGGGAAAATGAATAACATGAAAAAATTTATAATATCTTTGTCTGTTGCAGTATGTCTTTCTTCTGCCGTATTTTCAGCACCTGTTCATATTAATGATTTGCGCAGCAAGTTTTTAAACAATTCTGCAATTATTTATGAGATTAATATCAGAACATTTAATGCGCAGGACACAAATGGTAACGGCATTATTGATTTTGATGAAGGCGAAGAGAGCGGGAACTTCTTAAATGCAATTGCAAATCTTGATGAACTCCAGGCAAAGGGGGTTAACGCAATCCATATTCTGCCGGTTACACCTGTAGGGAAAATGAAGGCGCTTGGAACAGCCGGTTCTTTGTATGCTGCATCAGGTTTTAATTCTCTAAACCCTCAGCTTAAAAGTGAAAATACAATGTTAACCCTTGAAGAACAGGCAAGAAAATTTATTCAGGAAGCTCACGACAAAGGTATCGCTGTAATTGTCGATGTGCCGGCATGCGGGTCTTACGATTTATTTATGCAAAGACCTGAACTTTTTGTAAAAGACAAATCCGGTCAGGCTGTTATTCCTGCGGACTGGACCGATGTAAGGCTTTTGAATGCCGGTACGGAAGCTCAGGTTAACAAAGATGTACTCAATCTTTATAAAGAATTTGTTGATTATATGATGGATTTGGGTGTTGACGGTATCAGAGCTGACGTTGCCCATTGCAAACCTGCAAAATTCTGGAAAGAATTAATAGACTATTCCAGAAAAAAAGACCCTCAGCTTCTCTGGCTTGCGGAATCATCCAATTCATGGAAATATGCAGTTTCTGAATATGCTGTTTTTACACCTTATGACAAACTTTTACAGGCAGGTTTTGACGGATATTACGGAAGCTACTTTAATATGAAGGATTGGAAATCTTCTAAAGATTTATTTAATCAGGTAAATCTTGACCGTTCGCTTTCTAAAAAAATCGGTCAGCCTAAAAGCGTTATAGGCAGCTTTACAACCCACGATGAGTTAAGCCCTGTTTTAATTAACGGTAAAAAATACAGCGAAATGATTATGTGGCTTAATTCAACACTCCCGCTTAACGCTTACTATGTAGACGGTTTTGATACAGGAGATAATTATATTTATTTCTGGGCTAATAAAAAAGCTCCTAAAACCTTTACAGATGATGACTATTATTTTGCACACCGCGGAAAAATCGATATATTTAACTTTTCAAGACGACCTGGCGGTAAAGATAAAGAACTCAGCGCTGATTTTAAGCTTGCGAACCAATTTAAAAAATATGCTGCAACACTTAATGCGAAAGGTCATTTTATTCAGTTGAGAACTAATAATCCTTCAGTCTTTGCATATGCGGTCAGTGATACAAAAGAGTCGTTTATTGTTATAGGAAATATGAACTTTACATCAGACAGTGAAGCTGTTGTGCGTATTCCGGGATTTAAAGGAAATGAGGATGTAATTGTTATTAAGACCATTAGTACACCTGTTTCAAGTAAAGGCAAGATGACTGTCCGGCTGGAGCCTGGAGAAATTCAGGTTCTTGTATTGAATAGTTTTCCTATAAAATAATACGCAAAAAATTTTTTTCACACTTTTTAATACTTTATAGAAAAAAAGAGGCATCATCATGTCAAATACTTTGCTAAACACTGTGGGAAGCCGCAGTACAAATTTCCAAATACAGAACTATAGACAGCCTGTCACTGTAAATCCGGCAGACCGAATCAAGCCGCTTCCTTCAGAACAAACAGGCGCTGAGAATAAAGGTTCCGGAAAGGGCGGTAAAAATGATAAACTTGTCCTTGCACTTGGCTGCCTTGCTGTAATAGGTGCAGGTTCATATATTCTTTATGATATACGCAAAAGAGGCGGTAAAGGATTAAGCGGTTCTGCAGATTCTCCGTTAATGCAGATGAAGACAAAGGCGAGAAATGAGTACTATAAATTAAAAGAAAATGTTCTTGCAGAATTTAACGAAAGCCTGCCTGAAGAATTAAAGGTAAGAAAGGGTGTGACTTTTAACTCTTCAAAAGAGCTTGAAGATTTTAAAGATGCTCTTAAAACAGGTGATGATTTCAGTATAGAAAAATACGAAAGAATACGTGATAATTCATCTTCAACAGTTAAAAAAAGACTGGCAGAATTGCAGGGCGACAAAGACTGGGTTGAATTGCGAAAACTTCGTAAATCACTTCTCAAACAAGCAGAAGCTCAGGATGATAATGGTGCAATTGCAAGAGAAAAAATTTCTATAATTAATGATTTAATGTCATTTAAAGTTGACACCTCAAGAGAACAGGTGTTTAAAAACCGTAATATGATGGATGTTAATGATGCTTTCGGCTTAATAAGACGGGATTTTGGAAGTCTTGAAGAGTTTAATAAAGCAAAGAACGAAGTTACAAAGTATGATTTCGATTTTGATTTAGGGGAAGGTTTCTTTGCCGGACACAAAAAGCTTAAAGTTGATGATTTATTTGAAGAAGAACATGAAACATATAACTTTGCAAGAGATAATCTGAATAAAATCCGGAATATTTTTGAAAATGTAATCCCAAAAGCAAAAGAAGATTTACACAAAAAATTAAACGAACTGGCACTTACTTTCAGAACCTCAGAATTTATGCAAAATGTTTATAATTTAACCCGTAAATCTGCGTAATACATGCCTTTAATCTTCTTGACATCGCCCTTTGAGCAACGTAAAATTTACTTGTATATAACCGAAGGGAGTATAGAAAAATGTTGGATCGTATACAAATTACTAAAGAAGTAGAAGAAATGTGCTGCGTAAAACGCGGTGTTAAAGGTGAACCTGCTCCTATCCCTCAAGAAGGCGAATGGACAAAATGTAAAGAAATTAAAGACATTTCAGGTTTAACTCATGGATGCGGATGCTGCGCACCTCAGCAAGGTACCTGCAAATTGACACTTAACGTTAAAGACGGTGTTATTCAGGAAGCTCTTGTTGAAACATTAGGATGTTCAGGTATGACTCACTCAGCTGCTATGGCTGCTGAAATCCTTCCTGGCAAAACTATTTTGGAAGCACTTAACACAGACCTCGTTTGTGATGCTATTAACGTTGCAATGAGAGAATTATTCCTCCAAATCGTTTACGGCAGAACTCAAACAGCATTCTCTGAAGGCGGTCTTCCTGTTGGTGCAGGTCTTGAAGATTTAGGTAAAGGTCTTCGTTCTCAAGTTGGTACTATCTTCTCAACTAAACAAAAAGGTCCTAGATACCTCGAAGTTGCAGAAGGCTACGTTCTTGAACTCGGCTTGGACAAAAATAACGAAATCATCGGATATAAATTCGTTCATCTGGGCAAATTTATGGAAGCTGTTAAAAAAGGCATGGATCCTAAAGAAGCTCTGGAAAAATTTACCGGTACTTACGGCAGATTTGCAGAAGCTGTTAAGAAAATCGATCCTAGAGTTGAATAATTATTAAGTATAAATATTCAAAGTTTTTTTGATAAACAAATTAGAAAAAGTAGTTTAAATAAAATAAAAGGAATAAAAAATGGCTATTAAATTTGAAGGACAAGACAGACGTCAGGCTAAATTGAATAAAATATTGCCTGAGTATGGTTTTAAGTCTTTGGAAGACGCTAAAGCATTATGCGATTCTAAAGGTGTTAACGTTGATGAAATCGTTAAAGGTATTCAGCCGATTGCATTTGAAAATGCTGTTTGGGCTTATACACTGGGTGCAGCTATTGCAATTCAAAAGGGCGCTAAAGATGCAGCAGAAGCTGCAAGCTTGATTGGTGAAGGTTTACAGGCATTTTGTGTACCTGGCTCTGTTGGTGACACAAGAAAAGTAGGCTTAGGTCATGGTAACCTTGCTGCTATGCTTTTGAGAGAAGAAACAAAATGTTTCTGTTTCTTAGCTGGTCACGAATCATTTGCGGCAGCTGAAGGTGCTATCGGTATTGCAAGAAATGCTAATAAAGTTAGAAAAGAACCTTTAAGAGTTATCTTAAACGGTCTTGGTAAAGATGCTGCTTACATTATTTCAAGAATTAACGGTTTTACATCTGTTGAAACTAAATATGATTACAAAACCGGCGATTTGAAAATCGTTAAAGAAACTCCGTTCTCTGACGGAGAAAGAGCAAAAGTTAAATGCTATGGTGCAGACGATGTATCAGAAGGTGTTGCAATTATGATTCACGAAGGTGTTGATGTTTCTATTACTGGTAACTCAACTAACCCTACACGTTTCCAACACCCTGTAGCAGGTACTTATAAAAAATGGTGTTTTGAAAACGATAGAAAATACTTCTCAGTAGCATCAGGCGGTGGTACAGGAAGAACTCTTCACCCTGATAACGTAGCAGCAGGTCCTGCTTCTTATGGTATGACAGATACTATGGGAAGAATGCATGGTGATGCTCAGTTTGCCGGTTCATCATCAGTTCCTGCCCACGTTGAAATGATGGGTATTATCGGTATGGGTAACAACCCTATGGTTGGTGCGACCGTAGCTGTTGCAGTAGCAGTTGCTGGTGCATTAAACAAATAATTTTTGTTATTAAACAAGAAAAAGCCTCCGAATACCGGGGGCTTTTTTTATAGAGAAAATATGTTATAATTAAAAAGCAGATGAAAACATGTTTGAGAAAATAAATATTTTTCATTAAAACACAAAAATAAACATTACAACTAAAAAAAGGAGATTAAGTTATGGAAAACACAGTAATAGCAAGACTTTCCGGGGGGG
>ENA-ORTF01001304-ORTF01001304.1-human-gut-metagenome-genome-assembly--contig:-NODE-1304-length-29586-cov-9.845281_pt1 | contig 29586 bp, 28 predicted proteins | sample MGYA00241908_ERZ509180 | MGnify/ENA primary metagenome ERZ509180 (study PRJEB26280, sample SAMEA2338814) | human gut metagenome | biome: human gut; feature: human-associated habitat; material: faeces... | reverse complement strand
GCCGAACTGCGCCGCCGCGCCGAAGAACATGAGCTTCGGATCATTCAGCAGCGGCTCAAAGTCGATCATGGCCCCGATACCGACGAACAGCAGCAGCGGAAACAGCTCGTTCGCGATCCCCGCGTCGAACAGCACGTTCAGAACGCCGATCTCCTCCACACCGTCGACGATCTGCGTCACCGCGCCGGACAGCGGCAGATTGACCAGGATCGCACCGAAGCCCATCGGCAGCAGCAGCGCGGGCTCCATATCCCGCTTGACCGCCAGATAGATGAGGATCCCGCCGATCAGCCACATCACCGCCTGCTGCCAGGTGAGATTGCCTACATTTGAAAATAACTGCGCCACAAAAAGTCCTCCTTCAAAAAATTGATAAAAAGAAAAGACCTTTACCCAAGCATACGCGATGCTTCGGTAAAAGTCTCACAATTTCAGTCGCCTGCGGGCAAACTGCCGTACTGACGCAGGCAACGCGGGCAGACCCGCCTGCTACTCCCTTTTATCAGAGCTATTAAAGCAGAAAAACGCCCGGCTGTCAAGCAGGCCGGGCGCATCTTAGCGGCATCTTAATAGCTGCTGATGGGCAGCGACTCATCGTCCGAGCCCTTCTGCACGTCGCGGATGACGATGTCGTAGCTGTAGGTCTCACTGACGTGGACGGTGACGCGGTCGCCCTTTTTGTGGCCCATTACGGCCTTGCCGACGGGCGATTCCTTGCTGATGAGGCCCTTGAGCGCGTTCTGCCGCAGGGTGGTCACGAGCTGGATGTTCTGCTCTTTCCCCAGTTTTTCGTTATAGAGCGCCACGTGGTCAAAAAGGCCGACGGTGCCCTCTTTTTCATTCACTTCGATGACCTTCGCCGTCGCGATCATGCGCTCCAAGTAACGGATGCGGCTCTCGTTGCGGTTTTTCTCCTGCTTGGCGACCTTGTACTCGTAGTTTTCGCTCAAGTCGCCGAACGCGCGCGCCGTCTGCACATCTTCGATGAGCTTGGGGCGAAGCTCCAAACGGCGGTGCTCCAGCTCTGCCTTCATCTTGTCAATGTCGACCTGTGTCAGTTCGTCATACATGGTGTATTCGCTTCCTTTTATTTTGCTTACCCTCTGCTCTGCGCGTGCGCCTTCTTGACGCGCGCGACGCGCTGAGCGTATTCCTCGCGGTCCAGAATGCCCGCGTCATATAAGACCTTCAAACTCTCAAGCCGGTCCTCGCAGCTGTCCATGTGGACAGAATGCACCTCGCCGCTGTCGGCCTGCTTCCTGCGCGCGATCTCCCAGCGCTTTTCGCTGTGTGCGCGCTCATCGGCGTGGCGCTGCTCGTTTCTCTCCCACTCGTCGGCGCGGTGCTGCTTGTGGAGCGCCTTGATCTCCAGCGGGTCGGGGCGCTTTTTCTCCGTCTGCCCGCGCAGCGCATCAAGATCCTCGGCTGTGCGCTTTGCCTTTTTGATGAGCTCGTCGGGCGTCGACGAAATGCTGCCCGTTTCCCGATCGTTGACCTTTTTGTCCTCGTTGGCGACAGCCGCCTTAAACCCCCAGACAAGTGCGATGATAATAAGGATCAAAACTTCTCCCATTGTCCGCGCTCCTTTCTCTTACAGCCGGTCCAGAATGTCCCTGCGCTTTTGCTGATACTCCTCTTCCGTGATGAGCCGACGGTCGTAAAGGGTCTGCAACTCCTCGAGCCGCGCCTCGGCGTCGGACTTGCCGCCCTTTGCGCCGTCGTCCGACTCGTCGGTGATCTCGTAGCCGCCGTTGTACTTCACAACGCCCGCCGCGAGCAGAAAATTGTAGATGCCCATGCCGAAGGCCATCAGGCACCAGATGGCCTTGAAGCCGATCATCGCGCCGATGCTCGGAATGGTAAACAGGCCGAACACGCCCATCGCGCACGCGATGACGCCCGACAGAATGCTCGCGCTTTTGCTGGGCTTATAGTGGATGTTTCTTCTCATGGTGACCTCCTCACAGCTTCTTTCTGCGTTCGTCGTACTCTTCCCTGCTCAGAATGCCCGCCTCGTAGAGCCGCTTGAGATTTTCAAGCCGGTCCTCCCTGCTGTCGGTCTCCGCACTCTGCGGCGCGGCGTTTTCCACAGGCTTTGGCGAAACGGGGATCTCTTCTGCCTCTTTAGACGCAGAATCGTCAGAAATTGTTTCTGCCCGCTCCTTCTTTCTCCACGGCATCGCCGCGCGGACAAAGCAGACCGCCGCACCGAGGCCGAAGAAAATTGCACCGGAGCGTCCGCTCTGTTCCTTCTGCTTCCGATCGTTTTCCACCATTTCCTGAACGGTGCGGTTCATCTCTTCATCGCCGAAGTCAAAGTCGCTCATATCGATCACAATGCTGTTCGTATTGTCAGCCTCCGGCGTGATCTGCGGCCAGATCAACGCCAGCGCCGCACCCAGCAAAATCACGCCGAGCACGATCATGCCCGGGCGGGTATAGATAGCGCGCAGCACCTCCATATTGTTCTCGTGTTTGCGCTGCTGCTGGCGCTCTATTGCGTCGCCCAGCGACTGCAAAATATTTGCCATTGCCATGCCCTCCTCCTTTTGGCTCTATTCTACCGAAGAGAGGTTTGTCTTTCCAGCAAGCTGGGGTTTACATGGGTTGCATTTGCATGCAACTTTGATGTTACATCGTGTTTTTTCAGCGCAAAAGCGCTGAAGGGGGGCTCCCATTGGCATGGGAGTGCGCTGTCAAAGGGGGTATTCTCTTCTCGAAGAGAATACCCCCTTTGTATCCCCCCAGAGAAGGACGAGGGGGGACCCCTCGACCCCCGACATTGCGGGTCTTATTCTTGAATGACTGCACGCGCTGCGCAGTGCAGGTGCAGTGTACATGGCTTCGCCATGAATCCCTGCGATTCGTCACCGTTTTCAACCGCGCCTTACTATCGTGAGGCGCGAGTGACGTTTTCTCGGCGGCAGACTGCGTGCGAAATAGCGGCATTGCTGCGCTCGCCGCATTGTGGAGTACCCCGATAGACGGGAATTACTGCGCACTTCTACAAGATGAGCAGAGCGGCAGCGGATGATAGAAGCAGCGGCAAATCGTATAGCAACTCCAAACGCGGCAACGCCGCGCTATGGGCAGTGCAATCGGCAAGCATTGCAGCTCTTCGAGCTGCTCGCTTGCAATGGGAAACGCCTTTCTTTTGGACGGTCACACCGCCCGTTTTCTTTCTCGGGAAAGAAAATGGGGGGTGTGGTTTCGTCCCACACAGTGGGACAAGAGGTTCGAGGAGTTTACTCCTCGCTCTCCTCATGCTCTGTGAGCGCCATGGAAATGACGCTATCTCCCTCTTCCTTGAAGCGCATGACGATCACGCCCTGCGTGGCTCTGCCAGTGGTACGGATCGCCTCAACCGGTGTGCGGATGAGGATACCCGCGCGCGTGACGAGCAGCAGATCCTCGCTGCCATCCACGACCTTGACGCCGACGATGCCGCCGGTCTTCTCCGTGACCATGTAGTTCTTGATGCCGAGGCCGCCGCGGTTCGTGATGCGGTATTCCTCGACCGGTGTTTTCTTGCCGTAGCCCTTTTCGGTGATGGTCAGGACTTCCTTGCCCTCCTGGGCGCGGGCGGCGCCGACGACGTAGTCGCCCTCGCGCAGCTTGATGCCGCGCACGCCGACCGCCGTGCGGCCCATCGCACGGACATCGGTCTCGTCAAAGACGACCGCCATACCGTCGTGTGTGGCGATCAGAATCCTCTGCTCGCCGTCCGTCTCGCGCACGCTCACCAGCTCGTCGCCCTCGTCGAGGTTCAGCGCGCGGATGCCGTTGTTGCGCAGGTTCTTGAGCGTTTCGACCGGCAGACGCTTCACCGTGCCGTTGCGCGTCACCATGGTGAGGAACAGATTCTCGGCATTCAAGTCGCGGAAGTGGATCATCGCCTGCACGCGCTCGCCCGTCTCCACCTGGATGATGTTGACGATGTTTGTGCCCTTGGCAGCCTTGCCGCTCTCGGGGATCTGATAGCCCTTCTTGCGGTACACCTTGCCGGTGTCCGTGAAGAAGAGGATATAGTCGTGGGTCGAGGCGGTGAACACGTCGACCACCGTATCCTCGTCGCGGGTGGTGATGCCCTTTTTGCCCATGCCGCCCTTACTCTGCGCGGTGTATTCGCTCGCGCTCGTTCGCTTGATGTAGCCGTTGCGGGTCAGGGTGAAGACGCACTGCTCCTCCTCGATGAGGTCTTCAATGTCGATCTCGTCCTCGACCTCCTGAATTTCGGTCTTGCGCTCATCGCCGTACTTGTCGCGAATTTCGATGAGCTCGTCCTTCAAAACGCCCTTGAGCATCGTCTCGTTGGAGAGAAGCTCGACAAAGTAGGCGATCTTCTTTTCCAGCTCGTCAAACTCGTTCTGGAGCTTTTCGCGGTCGAGGCCCTGCAAGGCCTTCAGGCGCATATCGAGAATGGCCTGCGCCTGCACGTCGGAGAGCGAGAAGCGTTCCATCAGCTTTTCCTTCGCGTCGTCGTAGCTCGTGCGGATGATGTGGATGACCTCGTCGATGTTGTCCTGCGCAATGAGAAGACCTTGCAGCAGGTGCTCGCGCTCGCGCGCCTTTTTGAGGTCATACTGCGTTCTGCGCGTGATGAGCTCTTCCTGGAAGGCAAGATACTCGTCGATGATGTGGCGCAGGGACAGAATTTTCGGCTGCTTCTGGTTGTCGACGAGCGCCAGCATGTTGATGGCAAAGCTCGTCTGAAGCTGCGTCTGCGCGAACAGGCGGTTCAAGACCACCTGCGGGTTCGCGTCATGCTTGACTTCGATGACGATGCGCATGCCCGTGCGGTCGGTCTCGTCGCGGATGTCGGAAATGCCCTCCAAACGCTTGTCGTTCACCTGGTCGGCCATGTTCTTGATGAGCATGCGCTTGTTCACTTGATACGGAAGCTCGGTGACGATGATGCGCGTGCGGTCGCGGCCAAATTCTTCAAATTCCGTGCGGGCGCGCAGGATGATCTTACCGCGGCCCGTGGCGTAAGCCGCGCGGATGCCGCTGCGGCCCATAATGATGCCCTTGGTCGGGAAGTCGGGGCCCGTGACGTGCTGCATCAGGTCGTAAAGCGTCGCCTCGGGATTGTCGAGCACGCAGACGCAGGCGTTGATGACCTCGGTCAGGTTGTGCGGCGGGATGTTCGTCGCCATACCGACGGCGATACCGGAAGAACCGTTGACCAGCAGGTTCGGGAAGCGCGCGGGCAGCACGCGGGGCTCCTTGCGGCTCTCATCGAAGTTCGGGTCCCAGTCGACGGTCTCCTTATCGATGTCGCGCAGCATTTCGTTCGCGATCTTCGACATTCTGGCCTCGGTGTATCGGTAGGCGGCCGGAGGGTCGCCATCAATGGAACCGAAGTTGCCGTGGCCGTCGACGAGCATATAGCGCATGGAAAAGTCCTGCGCGAGACGCACGAGCGCGTCGTACACCGACGCGTCGCCGTGCGGATGATAGCGGCCCAGCACGTCGCCGACGCAGGTCGCCGACTTTTTGAAGGGCTTGTCGCTCGTCAGACCGTCTTCATACATGGCGTACAGGATGCGGCGGTGGACAGGCTTCAAGCCGTCGCGCACATCGGGCAGCGCGCGCCCGACGATGACCGACATCGCGTATTCGATGTAGGAGGACTGCATCTCGTGCACGAGCTCGCTCTGCACGATCTTTTGGTTGGGGAATTGAATGTCTTCGGGTTTGTAATCCACGTTTTTGTGTGCCATTTTCTTCGTCCTCCTCTCTTAAAAGTCCAGATTGACCGCGTATTTCGCGTTCTGCTCGATGAATTCCTTGCGCGGCTCGACCTTCTCGCCCATCAGCACCGTGAACGTCTCGTCGGCGAGCACCCCGTCCTCGAGCGTGATGCGCTTGAGCGTGCGCTTTTCGGGGTCCATGGTCGTCTCCCACAGCTCATGCGGGTTCATTTCACCAAGACCTTTGAAGCGCGAAATATCGACCTTTGCGTTCGGATTGTCGCCGCGCAGCTCGGCGGAAACGGCGTCGCGCTCCTCGTCCGAGAAGGCAACGCGCTGCGTCTTGCCGCGCGTCAGCTTGAAAAGCGGCGGCACCGCGGCGTAGACATAGCCGTTTTCAATGAGCGGGCGCATATAGCGGAAGAAGAACGTCAGCAGCAGCGTCCGGATGTGCGAGCCATCGACATCGGCATCCGCCATGATGATGACCTTGTGATAGCGGAGCTTATTGATATCGAAATCTTCGCCAAGGCCGGCGCCGAGCGCGATGATGACGGGCTGGAGCTTGTCGTTGCCGTAAATTTTGTCGGCGCGCACCTTTTCGACGTTGAGCATCTTGCCCCAGAGCGGCAGGATCGCCTGGAAGCGCGAGTCGCGTCCCTGCGTGGCGCTGCCGCCTGCCGAGTCGCCCTCTACGATGTAGAGCTCGGTGAGCTCGGGGTTATTTTCGTTGCAGTCGCGCAGCTTGTCGGGCATCGCCGCGCCGCCGAGGGCGCTCTTGCGGCGGATGGATTCGCGCGCCTTGCGCGCGGCCTCTCGCGCGCGGTTGGCCGTCATGGCCTTATCTAAGATCGTGCGCGCCACGACGGGGTTCTCCTCAAGGAACTGCATCAGCCGGTCGGAGACGATGCCGTCGACCAGTGTGCGGATCTCGCTGTTGCCGAGCTTTGCCTTTGTCTGGCCCTCGAACTGCGCGTTCGTGAGCTTCACGGAGATGACGCAGGTCAGGCCCTCGCGGCAGTCTTCGCCGCTTACTTTGTCGCCCTCTTTGATGATGCCGTTTTTGATGCCGTAGGCGTTCAGCACGCGCGTGAGCGCTGCCTTAAATCCGGTCTCGTGCATGCCGCCTTCGGGCGTGTGGACGTTGTTGGCGAATGAGAGGATATTTTCCTGATAGCCGTCGTCATACTGGAGCGCCAATTCCGCGAACGAATCGCCCTTCATGCCGCTCATGTAGATGACGTTATTGTGCAGCGGCTCTTTCTTCTTGTTGAGCCACGTGACGAATTCGCGGATACCGCCCTCGTAGCACATCGAGTCACGGCGCTCGCTCTCGGGCTTTTCTTCACTCTCAAGGCGCTTATCCTCGATCGTGATGCGAAGGCCCGCGTTCAGAAACGCCTCCTCGCGCATGCGGGTGTGCAGCGTTTCGTAGGAGTATTCGAGCTCTTCGAACATCTCGGGGTCGGGCTTGAACGTAACGGTCGTGCCCGTGTGGTCGGTCGAGCCGATGATGGTCATCTCCTGCGTGATCTTGCCGCGGGAGAATTTCATCTCGTAGATGTTGCCGTTTTTGTGCACCTGCACCGTCAGCCATTCGGACAGCGCGTTGACAACGCTCGCGCCGACGCCGTGCAGACCGCCGGAGACCTTGTAGCCTCCGCCGCCGAACTTGCCGCCCGCGTGCAGCACGGTGTAGACGACCTCGAGCGCGGGGCGGCCCGTCTGCGCCTGAATGTCGACCGGAATGCCGCGGCCGTTATCCACAACGGTGATGGTGTTGCCCTCGTTGATGGTCACCTTGATCTCCGTGCAGTAGCCCGCAAGCGCTTCGTCGATGGAGTTATCCACAATTTCATAGACAAGGTGGTGCAGGCCGCTCACCGACGTCGAGCCGATGTACATGCCTGGGCGCTTGCGCACCGCCTCCAGTCCTTCGAGCACCTGGATCTCTGAGGCGTTATAGTCGTTGTTTTCATCCACCGCCGTGGATTGCAGGATCTCATTTTCTGCCATTTGGGTTCTCCTTTCGTCATCAGGCAGGAAGAACCGGGTCGGAGCCCTTTCCGGCCCGTTTCTCCCTGCCTCGAGCACTATTTTGATGGGAAAGCCACTTACATCGCGGCTGTTGTTTTCTTCTTTTGAATCACGCAGTAAATACCGTACACCAGCGCCTGACTCATTAGGTACAGAAACAAAATGCCCGTGATCGGCCCGACGGGAAACGTCGAATCCGCACCGTGGAACTGCCAGAGCACTTCGCATGCAAGCCAGAAGAGCGCCGACACCTTCATTTTCTTCCGAAAGAGCCACTTGTCGTCCTCGTCTGTTTTGAGCCGCCACGTGAAATACACCGTCAGCAGCGTGAAAAAGCCGAGCGCGATGGGCAGTATCCAGCGCTCATCGTGGGGAAGGGAAAAGGGACTTGCCAGCATTGTCAAAGCAACGGGGATTTTCATGTCTGCTCCTCCATTCTCTTTTGCAGTGTTTGGCTCGAAAGCTCGGATAAATAAACCAATTGCGGGTGATACGGGTGGTCGCACACTAAAAACGACTTGGGAATGTCCTCGCAGGCGTCGATGACAAGGCTCTCGTCCTCCGCTCGCCTAAGAAATTCTGATGTTCTCTTCGATTGCGACGTGATCTCGAGATCAAAGACGCCGATGATGTGCTTTTCTGGCAGCATGACATTGTTGCCGATGTGCAGGTACATGGTACCTCCTCAGATATCGCGCCCAAAGGGCGCGGGGTGGTCTCCCATTGGCATGGGAGTGCGCAGTCAAAGGGGGGATTCTCTTTCCAAAAGAGAATCCCCCCTTTGGAACCCCAAGAGAAATGCGAGGGGAGTCCCCCTCGACCCCCGACATTGCGGGTTTGCAGCTTGAATAACTGCACGCGCTGCGCAGTGTGGGTGCGGTGTACATGGCTTCGCCATGAATCTTCTGCGAGTCGTCACCACTCTCAACCGCGCCTTACTGTCGTGAGGCGCGAGTGACGTCCCCTCGGCGGCAGACTGCGTGCGGAATGCGGCATTGCTTCGCTCGCCGCATTGATGGGTGCTGCGGTAGACGGTAATTAGTCAGCACTTCTACAAGATCAGCAGAGCGGCAGCGGATAATAGAAGCAAACCAAATCGTATAGCAACTTCAACGCGGCAACGCCGCGTGCAGACATTTCCATTCCGGAGGCATAAAGGCCGTTCAAGCCCGAGACTGCCAATCTAAACGCCTTTCTTTTGGACGGTCACACCGCCCGTTTTCTTTCTCGGGAAAGAAAATGGGGGGTGTGATGGGCAGCAGCGTACCGCGCTGCATTCCTCCGCTGCACGAAGTGCAGCTACACGACAGCTCCCTGTGAGATGTGAAACACCTTGCCACTGAGCAAGGTCCCAAGTCTATCTTCTTCACAGCACGTGATAAACACCTGCCCGCCAAGGATGCGGTTGAGCACATACTCCTGCCGCTTCGGGTCAAGCTCGGACAGCACGTCGTCGAGCAATAACAGCGGTGTGCGGGATGTGATCTCGCGGTAAATCTCCCGCTCGGCGAGCTTGAACGCCAGCGCCGCCGTGCGGGTCTGGCCCTGAGACGAAAACTGCCTTGCGTTCACGCCGCCGATCGTCACGGCGATATCGTCCTTATGCGGGCCGGAAAGGCACATTCTTGATGCCCGTTCCGCCGCCGCGTGCGATGCCTGATGCGCGCGCAGCTGGTCGTAAATCGTTTCAATTGGCGCGAGCGGGTCAGAAATGGTCGAAACCGTCTGGTATTCGACGCCCAGCTCTTCCCTGCCGCCGGAGCATTCGCGGTGCGCGACGCCCGCATATTCCTTCAATCGCTCGCAGAACCGCGCACGGTAGTAGATGATGACCGCTCCGCTCTGCGCCATGCGCAGGTCAAATTCCGGCAAAGTATCAAGAAGCGATGGATACTCCTCGCTGTCGCGCAGAATGCGCGTCTTGTGCTCGTAGGCGCGGTGATAGTCGCTGAGCGCCTGCGCGTAGCGCGCGCGCAGCTGGCAGAGCGCGTCGTCCATGAACTTGCGCCGCGCCGCCGCGCCGTCGCGGATCAGCAGCAGATCCTCCGGACAGAAGTAGACCGCGCCGAGCACGTCGCTGAGGTCGCTCCCCTTTTTCACGGGCACCTTATTGATGAGAATTTTTCGTCTTCTCCCCGCGGCGAGCGCGATCTCGAGCAGAAAATCTCGGTTGCGCGCAAACGCGTTCGCCTTGATGCTGCATTCGCTCTTGCCGAACGAAATGAGCTCTTTTTCCGCCCTCGCGCGCGGTGAACGGGCGGAAGAGAGATAGACGATTGCTTCCAAGAGGTTCGTCTTTCCCTGCGCGTTCTCACCGACGATGACGTTGCAGTCCGGCGCGAACGTGACATTCAGCGCGTCGTAATTGCGAAAGTTCCGCAGCGCCAACGCGTCAATTCGCATAGGAGACCGTCAGCTCTTTGCCGTCGAAGGCGACCGTGTCGCCCGGACGGATTTTCTTGCCGCGCATCTTGCAGACCTCGCCGTTGACCGAAACGTCGCCGTTCTGGATGACGATCTTCGCCTCGCCGCCCGTGCCGACTAAATTCGCCAGCTTCAAGAGGTCCTGCAATTTGATAAATTCCGTGGTGATGGTAATGTCAGTCATAAAAAGTCCTTTACAAAGCGATTCCTATCAGAAATCGTTGTGCCATTTTATACGATATGGATTCAGTTTTTTGTCTCAATTTGCCTTCAGGCGCACGGGCAGCACCATGTAGAGGAAGTTCTCTTCGCCCTCGACGGGAACGATGATGGCCGGCGAAATGCCGGTGTTGAGCTCCATTCTCACGGTGTCGGCGGGTGCGTAGCGCAGCGCGTCCATCAGATAACGGTTGTTGAAGCCAATCTCAAGCCCCTGACCGTCGCCCGCGATGCGGCAGACGTCCTTTGCGTCGCCGTTGGCGGTCTTGGCGGACATCGTCACCTTGTCCTCGCCGAACTGGCAGCGCACGGGGCTCTTGAGCTTTTCACTGATGACGACGCTCACGCGCTCGAGGCTCTGGAGCATCGTCTTCGTGTCGACGACGACGTTGATGGGGTTTCTGCGCGGGATGGCGTTCTTATAATCGAGGAATTCACCCTCTAAGCGGCGGCAGATGAGCTCGGTCTCACCGACCTCGAAGAGAATATGGCGCTGGCCGAGCGTGATGGTCACGACCTCGTCGATCTCTTCGCAGATGCGCTCGACCTCATTGAGCGCCGTGCCGGGCGCGACGAACGAGAACGCGCCGCCCTCGATCTTTTCAAGCGCTTCCTTGCGAATCGCAAGGCGGAAGCCGTCGACGGAGACGACGGTCAGCCCCTCGGCAGATACCTCGAACAGCGAGCCCATGTGCACGGGGCGCGCCTCGTTCGTCGAAACGGCGAAGCTCGTCTGCTGGATCATGGACTTGAGCGTCTTTTCGGCGATCTGGACGGCGTACTTCTCCTCGACCTCGGGCAGCTCGGGAAAATCGGCGGCGGAGAGGCCCATGATGTCGAAATCCGTGTCGCCGCAGGTCAGGTGGATCAAAAATTTGTCGTTTGCGGTGAAGGTCACGACGTCGTCGGGCAGTCTTCTTAAAATCTCGCCGATCAGGCGCGCGTTGACGACCAGCTCGCCGGATTCCTCGACCTCGGCGGCAAACTTCGTGCGGATGCCGGTCTGCATGTTGTAGCCTGAAACGGTCAGGCTCTCGCCGCCGCAGGTCAGCAGCAGTCCTTCGAGCGCAGGGATGGAGCTTTTCGCCGCGACGGCGCGGGAGGCGGTATTGACTGCATTTTGCAGCAGCAGCTTTTCGCAGGAGAATTTCATAGCGGCGTTCCTTTCGTAAAACGGATGATTTTTTCTTTTTTGGAAAAGAAAAAGGATAGTTTTTAGAAATAGCAGCAGTAGGGGCGCAAAAATGTGGAAAACCCAATTTTTGCCCGAAGTGGCAAGGAAAATTTATCCCTCCTGGGTTGTTGAAAAGTTCTATCACTTTCCACACCCAAAATTTTGAAAAAATGTTTCCACAGCTTCCCTCTGCACAACCCTGTGGATAATGTGGAAAACTTTGTTATCTCTTGGAGTTGATGTTAATCGTGATCTCTTTGATCGTCTGGTTGAAGACGGGATCGGATTTCATCTTCTTTTCGATCTGCTCGAGCGAGTGGAGCACGGTCGTATGGTCGCGCTTGCCGAACTCGCGGCCGATATCGGGCGTCGACAGATTTGTCATGCGGCGCACGAGGTACATCGCGGCCTGACGGGCGTTGACGGCCTCGCGGCTTCGAGACGGGCCCTTGATGACCTCTTCGTCGATGCCGAAGTAGCGCGACGTTTCAGTGATGATCATCGCCGCCGTGGGGGCGAGGTTCGCGTTCTTTTTCATAAAGTCCTCGACCGCGCGGTGCGCGGCGTCGGCGTCCATCTCGCGTCCGATGAGATCGCGGTAGGCGAGAATCTTGTTCATCGTGCCCTCGAGCTGGCGGACGTTGGACGTGACATTCTCGGCAATGTAACGCGCAATGTCGTCGTCGATGACGGTGCCCCACTGCGCGGCCTTGTTTTTCACGATAGCAAGGCGCGTTTCAAAATCGGGCGGCTGCACATCGACAAGTAAGCCCCACTCAAAGCGCGTGCGCAGGCGGTCGTCGAGAAGGTGCATGTCAGAGGGCGGGCGATCGGAGGTCAGGACGATCTGGCGTCCGGCCTCGTAGAGCGTGTTGAACGTATGGAAAAATTCGTTCTGCACCTGCTCCTTGCCCGCGACGAACTGCACGTCGTCCACGAGCAGCAGGTCCGCGTCGCGGTACTTCGCGCGGAACTCGCTGCCGCGGCCCGCGCGCACGAGCTCGATGAATTCGTTGATGAAATCATCGCCCTTGATGTAGATGATCTTCGCCGACGGGCGCGTCGTGCGGATCTGATGAGCGATGGCGTAAATGAGGTGCGTCTTGCCAAGGCCGGAGTCGCCGTAGATAAATAGAGGGTTGTAGTGCCCCACGCCGTCGGCCACGGCGCGCGCGGCGGCATAGGCCATCTTGTTCGATTCGCCGACGACGAACGTGTCGAACGTGAATTCGCCGGAATCGAGCAGCGCGGTGGACTTTTTGACCTCGGGCTCGAAAAGGGCGGTGCTCTCCGCGGTGGAGAGGAGCTTGACGTCGAAATCGGCGGAGTAAATGTCCCGCAGGGAATCCTTGATGCGGTCGGAGAACATGGATTCGATCGTGCTGCGCTTAAAATCGTTCGGGCAGTGGAGATAGAGCGTCCTGTCCTTGATGGACACGGCCTCCACCTCGTCGAACCACGTGGAGATGGTCGTCTCGGACAGGTCCTGGCTGAGGCGGGAGAGAACGATCTTCCAGATGTCTGCAACAGAGTTCACGGAAGCGCTCCTTTCTTTCTTTGGAATAAACGGCTGTGACAGCCGAAAATTTACTCCCTACATTATACCAAGAAACGCGCGCGAACGCAACACATATTCTAAATATAAAACGCTGTTTTTTGCAGTGCAAAAGCCCTGAAAAACAGGCAAAAGGACACAAGAGATAGTTGCATGTTTCGATACGCGCCACAAGGTTTTGCGGGAAATGGAAACATGCACCAATTTTTGCATTTTTGGTTGACAGAATGCGGCAAAACCGATATAATACTCCCCGTATGCCGCATCAATACGGCACTATTTTTATCAACTGCGGTCCGCGGGGAGCTTTCTCCGCCCGCCGTCGAGTAAGTGCAGCGCCTCAAAAAGGGGTGCTGCCGGTAAAATTTTTTTCAGGAGGTAAAACGAAATGGCTACTTCTCGCACCTATCAGCCCAAGAAGCTCCAGCGCTCCAAGGAGCACGGCTTCCGCAAGAGAATGTCCACTGCCAACGGCCGCAAGGTTATCGCCCGCCGTCGTGCACGCGGCCGCGCCCGTCTGACCCACTAAAGCGGGAGCAACTTGCGTATCGTATGCTACACATGAAACAATGAGGGACGGCCGATGAGAATGTGTTTCGATCGCCGTCCCTTGCAGGCTATGCGGAGAAATCCGCAAAAGCAAGGAGATCACGCGTGAAAAGCACCACCACCGTCAAGAAAAATTACGAATTCCGCCGGATGTATGCCAAGGGCAAGTCCGGTGTTTCGTCCTGCCTTGTGGTGTATTACCGGAAAAACCGGCTCGGACACAACCGCCTCGGCGTCACGGTCAGCACCAAGCTCGGCCACGCCGTCGTGCGCAACCGCGTCCGCCGCCGCATCCGCGAAATTTTCCGCCTGAGCCAGGGGAAGATGAAGCAGGGCTACGACTGCATCGTCGTCGCCCGCACAAGGGCCGCCCACGCGGACTACTGGGAGCTCAAGCGCGCGTTTGAAAAAACGTGCAAAAAGCTTGATCTGTGGGAAACGCAGGCATGAAACGCTTTCTGCTGTTTCTCATCCGGTTTTACCGCAGGGCCATCTCACCCTACCGTCCCCCCTGCTGCCGCTTTATCCCCACGTGCTCTCAATACGCGCTCGAAGCGATCGAGAAGTACGGGGCGGTCAAGGGCGGCTGGCTTGCCTTCAAGCGTATCATGCGATGCCATCCGTTCTACAAGGGCGGAAAAATCTACGACCCGGTCCCGTGACCGAACTTAAAACCACGGAGGAAACCGAAGAATGTCAACCATCGGCTACTACATTTGCGTTCCCTTCGCCTGGGTCCTGCGCACCTTCTATGAGCTGACCGGCTCCTACGGCTGGGCTCTCGTGCTCTTCACGATCGTCGTGAAGCTCATCACGCTGCCCTTCCAGATGAAGTCGAAAAAGAGCATGATGCGCATGAATCTCTTCCAGCCCAAGGTGAAAGAGATCCAGACGAAATACGCCAATAATCCCACGCGCATGAACGAGGAGATGCAGCTCCTCTACACACAGGAGGGCGTGAACCCCATGAGCGGATGCCTCTGGAGCTTCCTGCCCTTCCCCATCCTCATCGCTCTGTATTCCATCATCCGTCAGCCGCTCAGCCGCTTCATGATGCTCTCCAAGGACGTCGTGACGGAGATCACGACCCTTGCCACCACCCTGGGCTACAATGCCGAGCTCGTGCGCAAGGGCTATGAGGAGATCGGCCTTGCCAAGTTCATTTCCGACAACTTTGCGGATTTTTCCGGCAAGTTTGACGGCCTTCTCAACGTGAACTACAACTTCCTCGGCCTTGACCTTACGGTCATGCCGGGGGATGTGTGGAAAGATTTCTTCACCGGCGGCTGGCCCGTGATCGGCGTTGTGCTGATCCCGTTCATTTCCGGTGCTTTGAGCTTTCTGCAGTCCAAGGCGTCCATGGCCGGCAACGTCGCCGCTGAGGGCAACGACGCCGCGGCCCGCTCCAGCCGCATGATGATGTGGATGATGCCGCTCATGTCGCTGTGGATCGGCTTTACGCTGCCCGCGGCTCTCGGCGTCTACTGGATCGTCAACTCGCTGCTCTACGCCATCCAGGAAAAGGTTCTGACCAAGTACTATAAGAGCCACATGGAGGACGAGCTCAGCGAGAAGGAAAAGCAGAAGCGCGACGACCGTCTGCGCCGCATGGAAGCCGCCCGCGAGCAGCAGCGCAAGTACGCTGCCGAAGAGGCCGAGAAGAAGAGCCTCAAGGAAAAGCGTGCGGAAAAGCAGGCTGCAAAATCCATGAAGAAGAAAAATTCCACGAACGAAAGCGGACGCGTCGGCGACCGACCCTATGCCCGCGGCCGTTCCTACGACCCCGAGCACTACGGAGAATAATTGTAAGGAGCTTGTCTGAATGATCAAGTTTATTGACGTAACGGGCAAGACGGAGGACGAGGCCATCCAGAGCGCGCTCGCGCAGCTGAAGATGGACAGAGACGACGTTTCTGTTGAAATTCTTGAGCGCGCGAAAGCCGGATTCCTCGGCATCGGCAGCGCGCCCGCGCGCGTTCGCGTGAGCTATGACGACGGCAAGGCCGAAGAGGTCAAGCCGGTGGAAAAGCCTGCCGCACCCAAGCCCGAAAAGAAAGTTGAACCCGCTTCTGCGCCCAAGGCCGTGCCCATGTACGCGCCCGAGGTGCTGCAGAAAAAAGAATCCCGTGCAAACGACAAGCCGCGTACCGAACGCGGCGACCGTGCCGCGCGCGAAGACCGCCGCGAGAACCGCGCTCCCCGCGCCGAGCGCGCGGAGCGTCCCGCCCCGCAGCCCAAGCCCATTGTCGACCTCGGCGAAGAGTGCCACGACGAGAAGAGCGAGCAGATCCGCGCGTTCCTCAAGGGCCTTCTTGAGCACATGGACTCCGCCGCTGAGGTCAAGGTCTACGAGAGTGAGAAGGGCCGCTACAAGGTCTTCCTCGAAGGTGAAAAGCTCGGCGCGCTGATCGGCCGCCGCGGCGAAACGCTCGACGCCATCCAGCAGTTGACGAACTACAGCATCAACCGCGGCAGCGAGAAGAACCGCGCCCGCGTGCAGGTCGATGCGGAAAATTACCGCGAAAAGCGCGAGCAGAGCCTCGAGCGCCTGGCGGAAAAGGTCGCCGGCAAGGTGACGAAGTACCGCCGCAATGTCACCCTCGAGCCGATGAACGCCTACGAGCGCCACGTCATCCACACCGCGCTCCAGGATACGCCGAGTGTGACGACGTTCTCCATCGGCACCGAGCCGAACCGCCGCGTGGTCGTTTCGTACGACCGCACCAAGGCGTGAGTGATTTCCACATTCTGTGGAGAAATAGGGTCCCCTGCAAGCAGGGGGGCGCGAATAAAAGGGGGATACTCTCTTTCACGAAAGAGAGTATCCCCCTTTTGATCCCCCGAGAGAAAGGTTTTAAATTGGCAGTCTCGGGCTCGAATGGCCTTTGTGCCTCCGGAATGGGAATGCCTGCGCGCGGCGTTGCCGCGTTGGGTGTTGCTAGACGATTTGATTTGCTTCTATCATCCGCTGCCGCTCTGCCGATCTTGTAGAAGTGCAGACTAATTTCCGTCTATCACCAGTCTCATCAATGCGGCGAGCGCAGCAAAGCCGCCTTGGCAGGAAAAAGCAAGATTGATAAAATTCAAAGTAGACGGAGATTGCGTAAGGGTAACGAATCGCAGGCAAAGCGACAGCGAAGATAGAAGCAAACCAAGTCGTGTAGAACCATCCCATGGCAGGCACCCGATTCCACAGGCCGTGCAGTTCTTCAAGCCAAAAGCTGGCAATGTAAACCTTTCTCTTGGGGGTTCAAAAGGGGGATATTCTCTTTCGTGAAAGAGAATATCCCCCTTTTACCCGTTCCCCACGTGGGCGTGGGGGGTGAGAATCACTTTTTTTGATTTTTAAGTACCCCCAGCGATTTGCACAGCGTGTAGGAAAACACCACCAGCGCGGCGGAGATCGCAATCGCGAGCACGTTGCGGCTCTGTTCGGAAAGGGCGAGCACGCCGGCGGCGAACAGCACGACGATCACAATGCCGGCAAGCATGGCCGCACCGCTGATGATCAGGGTGATCTTCGTGCAGCCGGTCATTTCCTGTTTGTTGAGTTTCATTTTTCTTCCTCCTTGAGCTCGAGCAACACGGGGCAGTGGTCGCTGCCCATGACCTCAGCTAAGATATCCGCGTTTTCGATGCGGGAGCGCAGGCGTTCGGAGACGATGAAATAGTCGATTCTCCACCCCACGTTCCGTGCGCGCGACTGGGCGCGGTAGCTCCACCACGAATAGGCGTCCGTCTTGTCGGGGTACAGCGTGCGGAACGAATCGAGAAAGCCCGAGGACAAAAGCTGCGTCATCTTGCCGCGCTCCTCGTCGGAAAAGCCGGGGTTAAAGTGGTTCGTCTTCGGATTTTTGAGGTCGATCTCCTCGTGTGCGACGTTTAAGTCCCCGCAGTACACGACGGGCTTGATCGTGTCGAGCTCGCAGAGGTACTGCCGCAGCGCATCCTCCCATTCCATGCGGTACGAAAGGCGGCGCAGCTCGTCCTGCGAGTTCGGCGTGTAGCAGCAGACGAGGTAGAAGTCCGGATATTCACACGTGATGACGCGCCCTTCATGGCGGTGGATGTCCTCGCCAAAGTCATAGGTGACGGAAAGAGGCTCCTGCTTGGTGAACACCGCCGTGCCGGAGTAGCCCTTTTTGTCCGCGCTGTTCCAGTAGATGTGGTACTGCGGCAGGTCGAGTTCGATCTGATGCGGCTGCAGCTTCGTCTCCTGTAGGCAGATGACGTCTGCGTCGATGAAATTCACAAAATCCAAAAAGCCCTTGCCAATGCACGCGCGCAGGCCGTTGACGTTCCATGAGATGAGTTTCATTGGGGAAAAGTCCTCCGAAAGTTTGATGGTGAGACCATTGTACTATCCGGGGGAGGGAAAAGCAATAAAAATCACGGCGAGCCTCCCTCCATGCCGCGCAAAATGCCGCGTTCTGTTAAGCCAAAGCGGCAAAAACCCTCATTTTCTGCGGACTTTTTATCTCTCCACAGAGAAGCGTTTACAACGCTCGCTGACATACGGTAAAATAGACCCCATCACACGGTCTGGAGGAGTTTCCGCATGAAAAAGATCTTTCTCTCCGCGATCCTTGCCGGCGCGGTCATCGCCTTTGGCGGCACGGTGTTTCTGTCGGTGGAAAATACGGTCGTCGGGTCGATTTTTTTCACGATCGGCCTTTTCGTCGTCTGCACGCGCGGGCTGCATCTGTTCACCGGCAAGGTCTGCTACGTGTTCGATAACGATATGGCCTACGCCAAAACGCTGCCGGTCATCTGGTTGGGGAATCTCGCCGGCACATCGCTCATCGCGCTTGCCGAGAAATGCACGCGCCTTGTATCCCTCAGCGCCCGCGCGCAGGGCATTTGTGAACTGAAGCTCTCCGAGCCGCTGTTCGGCGCGTTCATCCTCGCCGTTTTCTGCAACGTGATGATCTACATCGGCGTGGAGGGCTATCGCTCCAACCCGCACGAGCTCGGCAAGTATCTCGCGCTCTTTTTCGGCGTGTGCGTGTTCATCCTCTGCGGCTTTGAGCACTGCGTGGCGAATATGTACTATTTCACGATGGGCGGCGCATGGAGCGGCCGCGCGGTTTTGTATCTGCTCGTGATGACGGTCGGCAACGCCGCCGGCGGCGTAATCGGGCCTTTGGCAAGAAAGGTCTTGTCCCGCTGAGGGACGGGAATTCCCTGCGTGCGGGAGTGCGCAGTAAGGGGGCCATTCTCTCACGTGAGAGAATGGCCCCCTTGAACCCCCAAGAGAACGCGAGGGGAGGGCCCCTCGACCCCCGACATTGCTGGTCTGAGGCTTGAAGAGCTGCACACGCTGCGCAATGTAAGTGCGGTGTACATGGCTTCGCCATGGATCTTTTGCGAGTCGTTACGTCTTGCAACCGCGCCTTACTATCGTGAGGCGCGAGTGACGTTTGTCTGGCGGCAGACTGCCTGCGGAATGCGGCATTGCTGCGCTCGCCGCATTGTGAAAATCAGAGTTCGATCTTGCCGTGTTTTTCCTCGTAGGCTTCGATCGCGTCGCGGATTAAGATCAGAATTTCGTTGTTTGCGCTGCGGCCCTCGTAGTCGGCAACGACGTGAAGTTTATGGAGCATCGTTTCATCAATGCGAATAGATAAGCTCTTAATAGCCATAGAAAAACCTCAAAATACAGTTATTGTGTATTTACAATAAGCTCGTTTTGAAGTATTATGCGCTTAGTAGATATATAATATATCTAAAATATGTTCGGAGGTTTTGCTATGACAGACTATCTGAAAATGTACTTGACCCTGTTTAACGCCATCACCGATGCACTTGCTCAGATCGAAAAGCAAAATTACGGCGACGCAAAATCCACACTCATCGCTGCCCAGCAAAAAGCAGAAGAAATGTATATTACAGCACAAAACTAAAAAACAGCAAACCCGACCGCGGCGAGTGAAGCAATGCCGCGCCGTCAGAAGAGCGGGGAGGATAATCCAAAAAGGAGGGGCGAGGCCCCTCCCTTTTGGTCGTTAGGGGGTGCAGGGGGCGAAATCGAAACGCCCCCTGCCTTTCTCTTGGGGGTTCCAAAGGGGGAGGTTCTCTTTTGAAAGAGAACCTCCCCCTTTGCCTGCGCATCTCCCCGCGGGAGATAAAATTCAAAAAACACTTGTACGATTTTTCTCTCCGTGATAAAATACAATATTAAGACAAAAATAGGAGAAGACTGCCGCGTTTTGCGGCAAAAACGCCCCGGAAAGGAGAGCACACATGCCGGTACACGAAGGACATCGCTCGCGCAAAAAAGAGCAGTTCCGCGCCCACGGGCTCGATGCGTTCGCCGACCACGAGGTGCTCGAGCTTCTCCTTTACTACGCCGTGCCGCGGCAGGATACGAACCCCATCGCGCACCGGCTGATGGAAAAATTCGGCTCGCTCGACGCGGTGTTTGCCGCCGATCGCGCGGCGCTTGAGGAGGTCGAGGGCATCGGCGAGAACGCCTCGACGCTCATCTCTCTCATGTTCCCGCTGATGCGCCGCATCCGCGCGTCCTCCGGCGAGCACGAGACGATCCTCAGCGATACCGAGCAGGCGGGCGCGTACTTTTTAGACCTCTTTCTCGGCGAGCGGGAGGAAAAGCTCTACGAGGCGTGCCTTGACGCCAAGGGCCGCCTCCTCGCTTGCCATTTGGTCGCCGAGGGCGACACTGAGAGCGTCCAGCTCAATATGCGCAAAATTGTGGAAAACGCGCTCAAGTGCGGCGCGAGCAGCGTGCTGCTCGCCCACAACCACCCGAGCGGCGTGGCGCTCCCCTCCCCCGCGGATAACGCGACGACGCTGTCGGTCTTCGACGCGCTGCGCACCGTGGGCGTCGAGCTCGCCGACCACATCATCGTCGCGGACGACGACTTTGTCTCCCTGCGGCACAACGGACTTCTGCCCGAAAGAAAGGGAAACGGATATGGAATTTAAGCTGCACGCGCCCTTCAAGCCCACGGGCGACCAGCCTGAGGCCATCGAAAAGCTGGCGCAGGGCGTGAAGATGGGCCTCGACGAGCAGGTCTTGCTCGGCGTCACGGGCTCGGGAAAGACGTTCACGATGGCGAGCGTCATCGAAAAGGTCCAGCGGCCGACGCTCGTGCTGGCGCACAACAAGACCCTCGCCGCGCAGCTGTGCGCGGAATTCAAAGAGTTTTTTCCCGAAAACGCGGTGGAATACTTCGTTTCGTACTACGACTATTACCAGCCCGAGGCCTATATCCCCCACACCGACACCTATATCGCCAAGGACGCCTCGACGAACGAGGAGATCGACCGCCTGCGGCTTTCGGCCACCTGCGCGCTGCTTGAGCGGCGCGACGTGATCGTCGTCTCGTCCGTCTCGTGCATTTACGGCCTCGGCGAGCCGGAGGACTTTGAAAAGCTGATGATCTCGCTCCGCCCGGGCATGACGATGGAGCGCGACTTCCTCTTAAAGCGGCTCATCGAAATTCGCTACGAGCGCAACGACGTCGCCTTTGAGCGCAACCGCTTCCGCGTGCGCGGCGACACGGTGGAGCTCTACCCTGCGTACTACCGCGACAAGGCCGTGCGCGTCGAATTCTTCGGCGACGAGATTGACCGGATCAGCGAATTCAACCCCGTCAACGGTCAGGTGACGCGCACGCTCCAGCACATCGCCATCTACCCCGCGTCGCACTATGTCACAACGAAGGACAAGCTCGAGCGTGCCATTGTCGAGATCGACAAGGAGCTCGACGAGCGCGAGGCGCAGTTTTTGGCCGAGGGCAAGGCCGTCGAGGCCCAGCGCATCCGCCAGCGCACGCGCTACGATATCGAGATGCTGCGCGAGCTGGGCTACTGCACGGGCATCGAGAACTATTCCCGCGTCATCAGCGGGCGGCCCGTCGGCTCGCCGCCGCTGACGCTCATCGACTACTTCCCCAAGGATTTCCTGCTTTTTGTGGATGAATCGCACGTCACGCTGCCGCAGGTGCGCGCGATGTACAACGGCGACCGCGCGCGCAAAGAGAGCCTTGTCGAGTACGGCTTCCGCCTGCCCTGCGCGTTTGACAACCGCCCGCTCAAATTCGACGAATTTGAGCAGCGCGTCCACCAGCGTATCTACGTTTCGGCCACGCCCGGCGACTATGAAAAGGACCGCGCGGGCCAGATCGTCGAGCAGGTCATCCGCCCGACGGGCTTACTCGACCCGAAGGTCGAGGTGCGCCCTGTCGAAAACCAGATCGATGATCTCGTCGGCGAGATCAACGCCCGCGCGGCGCGCAATGAGCGCGTGCTCGTCACCACGCTGACGAAAAAGATGGCCGAGGACCTGACGCAGTATCTGACCGGCGTCGGCATCCGCGTGCGCTACATGCACGCGGACGTCGAGACCATCGAGCGCATGGAGCTCATCCGCGGCCTGCGCCTCGGCGAGTTCGACGTGCTCGTCGGCATCAACCTCCTGCGCGAGGGCCTTGACATCCCCGAGGTCTCGATGGTCGCGATTCTGGACGCGGATAAGGAAGGCTTCCTCCGCAGCGAAACGAGCCTCATCCAGACCATCGGCCGCGCCGCGCGAAACGCCGACGGCCTTGTCGTGCTCTACGCCGACACCGTCACCCCCTCGATGCGCCGCGCCATGGACGAGACTGAGCGCCGCCGCCAAATTCAGGACGACTACAACAAGGCGCACGGCATCATTCCGCAGACCATCCGAAAGGACGTGCGCGAGATCATCGAAATTTCCAAGAAGGACGAGGAATCCGCCCGCCGCCGCGGCAAGCGCAAGCTTTCCGAGCGCGAGCGGGACGAAGAAATCAGAAAGCTCGAAAAGCAGATGCAGGAGGCGAGCCGTATGCTCGAATTCGAGTACGCCGCCATCCTGCGCGACCGCATCATCGAGCTGCGCAAGGAAAACACGAAATAACAAGAAAGAGACAAAACCTGTGAAAAAATACGCTTCCTACGCCTGCATTTTAGCGGCCGCCGCCTGCTGGGGCTGCATCGGCCTATTCAACCGCCCGCTGCTCAATGCCGGCATCGCGCCGGAAAACCTTGTCGTCATCCGTAATCTGGGCGGTCTTGCGGTGATGGCGCTCTTCTTCCTCTGCACCGACCGCAGCGTCTTCAAAATGAAGGCAAAGCACCTGCCGATCTTTATTGCGACGGGCATCATCAGCGTCGTTCTGTTTACGCTCTGCTACTTCAATGCGCAGAAGCTTTGCTCGCTCTCGGTCAGCGCAATTTTGCTCTACACCGCGCCCGCGATGGTGGTTTTGATGAGCGCGCTCGTCTTCAAAGAGAAGATCACGGGCAAAAAGCTCGTTGCCCTCGCGCTGGCGCTGCTCGGCTGCGCGCTCGTGACGGGCGTTTTCACGGGCGGGCTGTCGCTGACGACAAAGGGAGTCTTGTTCGGCCTCGGTGCGGCATTTTTCTACGCGCTCTATTCGATTTTCGCGCCCTTCGGCCTGCGGCACTACAGCCCGCTCGCCGTCGTGTTCTGGACGTTCGTGTTCGCCGCGCTCGGCGCGCTGTTCGTCACCGACTGGGGCAACCTTATGACGGTTCTGAGCGTGCCGCAAAACGCCCTCCTCGCTGCGGGGCTGGTGCTTCTTTCCACCGTCGCACCCTACATCCTCTACACCAAGGGCCTCGCCAACGTCGAGAGCGGCAAGGCCAGTATCATGGCGAGCATCGAGCCGGTCGTCGGCACGCTCGTCGGCACCCTCGTCTTCGGCGAGCCCATCAGCGCGGGCGTTTTCTTGGGCCTCGCCTGCATTTTAGCCTGCGTGTACATTCTGCGGTGATTTTATCCCCGTTTTCCACATAGGAGGTCCCTTATGGCAAAGAATAAAGAAGAAAAAACCAACGTCATGCGCGTGCTCGAGCAGAAGAAGATCGCCTACACGCCGCATTCTTATCCCCATGAAGAGGGCATGGCGGTCGACGGCGTCACGGTGGCGAAGTCCATGGGCTTTGACCCCGCCATCGTCTTCAAGACCCTTGTCGCGCGCGGCGCGAGCAAACAGTATTACGTCTTCGACGTGCCGGTCGCGGAGAATCTTGACCTCAAAAAGGCCGCGAAGGCTGTGGGCGAAAAGTCCATCGAAATGATCCACCAGAAAGAGCTGCTGCCGCTCACGGGCTACATCCACGGCGGCTGCTCGCCCGTCGGGATGAAGAAGCTCTTCCCCACGGTGTTCCACAGTTCGGCAGAAAACCTTGCAGCGATGATCGTCTCGGCGGGCAAGATCGGCTATCAGGTCGAGCTTGCGCCCCACGACCTTGCCGCGCTCGTGCGCGCAAAATTTGCGGATATCATTGTTGAATGAGGTTGACATAAAAAGTTCGGAAGAGTACGCTGGTCTCGCAGCTGCGAATCCAGCAACAGGAGTTATCGATTCATGCCAAGTAAGATTTTTGTCAAAGGCGCAAGAGAAAATAATCTCAAGAACATCGACGTTGAGATCCCACGCGACGCGCTGACCGTCATCACGGGCCTGTCCGGCAGCGGAAAATCGTCCCTCGCGTTCGACACCATCTATGCCGAGGGCCAGCGCCGCTATGTGGAGAGCCTGTCGTCCTACGCCCGTATGTTCCTTGGGCAGAAGGAAAAGCCCGACGTCGACTATATCGAGGGCCTTTCCCCCGCCATTTCCATCGACCAGAAGACCACCTCGCAGAACCCCCGCTCTACCGTCGGCACGGTGACGGAGGTGTACGACTATCTGCGCCTGCTCTGGGCGCGCGTCGGCACGCCGCACTGCCCGAACTGCGGCAAGGAGATCCGCCAGCAGTCCATCGACCAGATCATCGACCAGCTCATGGCGCTGGGCGAGGGGACGCGCGTGCAGATCATGGCGCCGGTCATCCGCGGCAAAAAAGGCGAGCATATAAAAATTTTCGAGGACGCGCGCCGCTCGGGCTATGTCCGCGTCCGCGCCGACGGGAACATGTATGACCTCAGCGAGGAAATTTCCCTCGAAAAGAACAAAAAGCACAATATCGAGGTCGTCGTCGACCGCCTCATCCTCCGCCCCGACGTCGTCCACCGCCTGACGGACTCGTGCGAGACCGCGGCGGCGCTCTCGGGCGGTCTCATTCTCGCAAATATCCTGCCCGACGACCGCGATATCCTCTTTTCGCAGAACTATGCGTGCGAGGACTGCGGCATCTCCATCGAAGAGCTGACGCCGCGCATGTTCTCGTTCAACAACCCGTTCGGCGCATGCCCGACGTGCACAGGCCTCGGCACGCAGCTCAAGGTCGACCCCGAGCTCGTCATCCCGAATAAGAGCGTTTCCCTGCTCGACGGCGCGATCTGCGCCTCGGGCTGGAACAACGTGCGCGGCGACGGCATCTCGCGCATGTACTTTGAAGCGCTGTCGAAAAAGTATCATTTCTCGCTCCGCGACCCTGTGGAAAAGCTCTCCAAAGAGGTCATGGACGTCATTCTCTACGGCACAAAGGGCGAAAAGCTGGAGCTCCAGTACGACCAGCCGCGCGGCAAGGGAGTTTTGTATCAGGCGTTCGAGGGTATCATCCCCAACTTAGAGCGCCGCTACAAGGAGACGCAGAGCGACGGCGTGCGCGAGGAGTTAGAGTCCTGCATGAGCGAGTGCCCCTGTCCCAGTTGCGGCGGCAAGCGGCTCCGCCGCGAATCCCTCGCCGTCACGGTCGGCGGACTTAGTATCAGCGACTACTGCGAAAGATCCGTGGTCGACGCGCTCGACTTTGTGGATCAGCTGACGCTGACCGAGCAGCAAATGCGCATCGGCGAGCGCATTTTGAAGGAGATCAAAAACCGCCTCGGCTTCCTGCGCTCGGTAGGTTTGGAATACCTGACGCTCTCGCGCGCGAGCGCGACGCTCTCCGGCGGCGAAGCGCAGCGCATCCGTCTTGCGACGCAGATCGGCTCGAGCCTGATGGGTGTTCTCTATATCCTCGACGAGCCGTCTATCGGCCTGCACCAGCGCGACAACGACAAGCTGCTCGCCACGCTCAAGAGACTGCGCGACCTTGGCAACACGCTCATCGTCGTCGAGCACGACGAGGACACGATGCGCGCGGCGGACTACCTCATCGACATCGGCCCCGGCGCGGGCGCGCACGGCGGTCAGGTCGTGGCCTGCGGCACACCGCAGGAGGTCATGGCGAACCCGAATTCCCTGACCGGCCAGTATTTGAGCGGAAAGAAAAAGATCGAAGTGCCGAAAGAGCGCCGAAAAGGCAACGGCAATTTGCTCACCGTGCGCGGCGCGCAGGAAAATAACCTCAAAGATCTCGACGTCTCGATCCCGCTCGGCACGTTCACGTGCGTCACGGGCGTGTCCGGCAGCGGCAAATCGTCGCTCGTCAACGAGATTATCTACAAAAAGCTCGGCGCGGACTTAAACCGCATGAAGGTCCACCCCGGCCGCTGTAAGGCTATCGAGGGCGAGGAATTCCTCGACAAGGTCATCTGCATCGACCAGAGCCCCATCGGCCGCACGCCGCGCTCCAACCCCGCAACGTATACGAATTTATTTAACGACATCCGCGACCTCTTCGCCTCGACCCCGGACGCGAAGGCGCGCGGCTATGCCGCGGGCCGCTTCAGCTTCAATGTCCGCGGCGGCCGGTGCGAGGCCTGCTCGGGCGACGGTCAGCTCAAGATCGAGATGCACTTCCTGCCCGATATCTATGTGCCCTGCGAGGTCTGCAAGGGCAAACGCTACAACCGCGAAACGCTCGAGGTCCACTACAAGGGCAAGAGCATCGCGGACGTGCTGGAAATGACCGTGGCGGAAGCGCTCGAATTCTTCCGCGACCTTCCAAAGCTCGAAGCGAAGCTCCGCACGCTCAGCGAGGTCGGCCTCGGCTATATCCGCCTCGGCCAGTCGTCTACGACGCTCTCCGGCGGCGAAGCCCAGCGCGTCAAGCTCGCGACCGAGCTTTCTAAGCGCTCCACGGGGCGCACCATCTATATCCTCGACGAGCCGACCACGGGTCTCCACACGGACGATGTGAAAAAGCTCCTTGAGGTTTTGCAGCGCCTTGTCGACGCGGGCAACACCGTGCTCGTCATCGAGCACAATCTGGACGTCATCAAGTGCGCGGATTATCTGCTCGACCTCGGCCCCGAGGGCGGCAGCGGCGGCGGAACGCTCGTCACCTGCGGCACGCCCGAGGAGGTTGCCGCGTGCGAGCAGTCCTATACGGGCCAGTATCTCAGGAAAATGCTGCGTTAAGATTCACCCATCGCCCGTCCGCGCCGTAGAATGGCGCGAGGTGATGATATGCGGCTTTTACAGGACGGCGTTGTCGCGGCGCTCGCTGCCATCGGCTTAACGGCGGTGATCTTTCTGCTTGTTTCGGCCATCGTGCACCCGCGTCGGCGCGGCACCATCCCCGCCACGGCGGTCATCGAGACGTGCGGCGAGGCAAAGACGCTCGAATACACGGTGCGCGCGCTGCTGAGGTCGCGCTATGAAGAGGGCGGCTTTTCGCGCGTCGTCATCGTGGACTGCGGCCTTGCCGACGAGCCGCGCCGCGTGGCGGAGCTCTTGTGCCGCAGCGAATACGAGGTCTACCTCTGCCAAAGGGAAGAACTGACCGATTTTTTCACTTAGGAGACAGTTATGGGAGAAGAAACGACCATCATGGGCACGGTCCTGTCCGTCGTTTTCCAGAATGAGGAAAACGGCTATGCCGTGCTGCGCCTTGTGACGGATGACGGCGAGCTTTTAACGCTCGTTGGCTGCGTCCCCTGCGCGGCGCCGGGCGAAAATCTGACGGCGACCGGCTCGTTTTCCTCCCACCCGCAGTACGGCGAGCAGTTTTCCGCGAGCGAGGTCGAGCGGTATCTGCCGTCGAACGAGACGGAGATTTTAAACTACCTCGCTTCCGGCGTCGTGCGCGGCGTCGGCCCTGCGACGGCGGAAAAGCTCGTCACAAGATTTGGCATTGAAACGCTGCAGGTGCTCGAATCCGAGCCGGAAAAGCTCACGGCCATCAAGGGCATGACCGCCCGCCGTGCGCAGGAGATCTCCGCCGCGTTCAACGAGCAGATGGGCCTTCGCCGCGTGATGGAATTTCTGGCGCATTACGATCTGCCCGCCGCGCTCAGCGTGCCGCTCTACCGCCGCTTCGGCGCAAACGCCATGGCCGCGCTCGAGCGCAACCCGTACTTACTGTCCGACAGCGCGTTCGGCGTGGACTTCTCCGTCTGTGACGAGATCGCGCTCTCCATGGGCTTTGGCGGCGACGCGTCGCTCCGCACCGAGGCGGGACTTCTCTTCGAGCTTTCCCACAACCGCGAGGCGGGCGGGCATGTCTTCCTCCCGCGCGAAAAGCTGCTCGCCGCGACGGCCCAGCTTTTGGACTGCGATGTCGACGCGGTGGAAAAAAGCCTCGACGATCTCATCGCCCTCCACCGCGTCGTGCAGGAGGGTGTCGCGAACGTGACGGCCTGCTATTTGCGTCAGTCGTGGGAGGACGAGACCTATGTTGTCACGCGCATCGAGGCGATGCTCGCGGACAAGCCCGACGCCCTGCGCGGCGTCGAGCGCGTCATCAAAGAAATCGAGCGCGAGCAGGGCGTGCAGTACGCGCCGCTCCAGCGTCGGGCTGTCGAGCTCGCGGCAAAGGAAGAATTGCTGCTGCTGACCGGCGGTCCCGGCACGGGCAAGACAACGAGCGTGCGCGCCATCGTCGCGCTCTTCGAGCGCATGGGATTGAACGTTCTGCTCGCCGCCCCCACGGGCCGCGCCGCCAAGCGCATGACCGAAACCACCGGGCATGAGGCGAAAACCATCCACCGCCTGCTGGAGTATGGCGGCGAAGAGGGCCAGTTCGGCCGCAATCAGGATACGCCCATTGAGGGCGACTGCATCATTGCCGACGAAACGTCCATGGTGGATATGATGCTCATGCGCTCCTTCCTGCGCGCGGTTGCGCCGGGTACACGCCTGATTCTCGTCGGCGACGCTGATCAGCTGCCGTCCGTCGGGGCGGGCAACGTATTGGGCGACATTCTGCAAAGCGGCATGATTCCATCGATTCACCTGACCGACATCTTCCGCCAGTCCGAAACGAGCCGCATCGTCACCAACGCGCACCGCATCAACGAGGGAAAGATGCCGCTGCTGAACGAGAAGAACACCGACTTTTTCTTCGAGCGGCAGATGAGTTTGCAGCAGGCGGCGGACACCATCGTCGCCCTGACGACGCAGCGTCTGCCGAGGTTCCTGAAGTTCGGCGACGACTGGCGCAGCCGCTCCGTGCGTGAAATTCAGGTGCTCGCGCCGATGAAAAAGGGCGAATGCGGCGTACAGGCGCTGAATATCCGTTTGCAGGAGGCGCTCAATCCGCCCGCGCCCGGCAAGCCGAGCATCACTTACGGGGAAACCATCTTCCGCGTTGGCGATAAGGTGATGCAGACGCGCAACGATTACGACATGGAATGGCGCAGGCGCGTGAATCTGGGCTGGGAGGACGGCAAGGGCGTTTTCAACGGCGACGTGGGCTTTGTGACGGCGGTGGATACGGAGAATCACGCGCTGACCGTCCGCTTCGACGACGAGAAGGACGCGGAATATACGGGTCAGCAGCTGGAAGACCTCGATTTAGCGTACTGCCTGTCCGTGCACAAAAGTCAGGGCAGCGAGTTCCCGGTGGTGATTCTGCCGGTGGTATACGGCCCGATGATGCTGCTGACAAGGAATCTGTTCTACACGGCGTTGACCCGCGCGAGAAAGCTGGTGGTGCTGGTCGGCAGGGAAGAGATTATCCGGCAGATGGTGGAGAATGACCACATCATGAAGCGGTATACGACGCTGAGTGACCGACTGCGGCAGGTGGCGACGATGCTGCCGAAGGTGGATGTGTTCGGCGCACCCATAGAGGAGTAAAAAAAAAGAAAAAAGCAACACGCGGAAGCAGTATGAAAGTGTCACCAACTGAATCGCGAAAAAGGG
>ENA-ORTF01001288-ORTF01001288.1-human-gut-metagenome-genome-assembly--contig:-NODE-1288-length-29805-cov-3.552370_pt1 | contig 29805 bp, 25 predicted proteins | sample MGYA00241908_ERZ509180 | MGnify/ENA primary metagenome ERZ509180 (study PRJEB26280, sample SAMEA2338814) | human gut metagenome | biome: human gut; feature: human-associated habitat; material: faeces... | reverse complement strand
TGCTGCTACTTTCGCAATCTGATCTCTTCCTGTAACTTTGCTACTCATCTCAGCAATTGCTTCAACAGCTGCTTCTGTCGCTTTCTTCATTCCTTTACGAAGAATGATTGGGTTTGCTCCTGCTGCTAAGTTTTTCATTCCTTCGTTGATCATTGCTTGTGCAAGAACTGTAGCTGTTGTTGTACCATCTCCGGCAACATCATTTGTCTTAGTTGCTACTTCTTTGACTACCTGAGCTCCCATATTCTCAAATGGGTCTTCTAATTCAATTTCTTTTGCGATCGTTACACCGTCATTTGTGATCAGCGGTGCACCAAAAGATTTGTCTAATACAACATTGCGTCCTTTTGGTCCGATTGTAACTCTTACTGTATCTGCTAACTGGTTAACTCCTGCTTCCAGTGCTTTTCTTGCTTCAATTCCGTATTTAATCTCTTTTGCCATGATCTTAATTACCTCCGACTAATTCCTTGATTAAATCAAATAATTGTGTGATGTGATAAAACTATTCTACAACTGCTAAAATATCATTCTGTTTTACGATGATAAATTCTTCATCTTCTAATTTTACTTCTGTTCCTGCATATTTAGAATAAATAACTTTCTGTCCTACAGAAACTTCCATCTTCACATCTTCTGTTCCAGGTCCGACTGCAACAACTTCTGCTTCCTGTGGTTTTTCCTGTGTTGCTGTTGTAAGGACGATTCCTGACTTAGTTGTTGTTTCTGCTTCCAGCTGTTTTAATACAACTCTATCTCCTAATGGTGTTAACTTCATAATGATATTACCTCCTAAATATATTAGAATTATTGTTCTTTTTATCTTTTGTTAGCACTCACTTATATCGAGTGCTAACTCTATGTTCATTAGTATAACACCAGACAAAAAAAATGCAACCCCCTTTTTATAAAAATTCTATAAACTGAGATTGCATTCTTTGGTATTTTACTTATTCTTTGATGTATTTTTTTGCTTCTTCTGAACTTCTTGTTGGAACTGTCTGGAAATATACATGTACATGTTTTTTGATCAGTTCATGAATAGCTTCCATCTCCATGGTATCACACGCAACTCTTCTTGCAACTGCTTTACGTTCTCCACGAATTCCCATACCTCCGATATTAAGCTGATTGATCTTGATCCCTCGTTTGATCAATTCTTCAAATACCAGTGGGGATTCTGCAATTACGATCACCCGCTCTCCATCAAAGGATGGGGCTTCTTTTAATTTCTCCGTTGCACGATCGATCCCATATACATGAATTATAAGGCCTTGGGGCGCCATCTCTTTGATCACTTTGCTTCGGAATTTATCCTTCGCCACAACATCATCTACAATAATGATCCTGTTCGCTCTGACTTCCGGCACCCATAATGTCAAAATCTCCGTATGTATGAGCCTGTCATCAACTCTCGCTAATACAATGTTTTTCATTCTTCTACCTCCTTATATAATTCACGCACATCTTTCACTGTCTCTGGCGCTGCCTTAAGAAGATCTTTGCACACCTCTTGTGCACTCTTTCCCGCGTAACGTCCCATAACTACTTCCATCATCAACGGAAGATTGATTCCAGTTACGTGGTAGAGATCATATTCTGACATTAAAGAAATTACCGTATTAAACGGACTTCCATAAAACAGATCTGTTAATATAAGGACTTCTTCTCCTTCTGATGTCTGTTCAATACTCTCTCTAATCTTCTCTCTCAAAGTATCCACTGATTCTTCTGGTTCAAGCCCAAATGCCTCAAGGTCTTCCTGTTCCCCTGCGATCATCTGTGCTGTATCCACAAGTCCTCTTGCATAACTTCCATGAGATACCACGATTACCTTCATCAATTTTCCCCTCTTCTCTCTCATCACATCTTGCCTGTTACGGCAAATTTGATTAATTTGGTTTGTAAGAACTCTTTAAGCTTACAATTCTATTAAATACCATGTGTTCTTTTGTAGAATCTTTGGAATCTAAACAGAAATATCCTGTTCTCATAAACTGGAAACTGTCTTCCTTATCATATTTCTCTAACTCAGGCTCTACATATGCTTCCTTGATCACAGTCAGTGAATTTGGATTCACATTAATACTTCCATCTTCATTATATACACCTTTTTCTTCATCTACAATGTTTTCATATAGACGGATTTCTGCTTTTTTCGCAGTTGGTACAGATACCCAATGGATCGTTCCGCGAACCTTTCTTCCATCTGGACTGTTTCCTCCTCTGGATTCTGGATCATATGTCGCATATACACAGGTTACATTACCGTCCTCATCTACATCGTATCCTGTACATGTCACAAAATATGCATTCATCAGACGTACTTCATTACCTACATATAAACGACGGTATTTCTTAGGCTTTTCAATCTTGAAATCTTCTCGTTCGATATATAATTCTCTTGAAAATGGTACCTGTCTTGTTCCCATCTCTTCGTTTTCCTGATTATTTGGAACGTCAACGAGTTCCCCTTCTCCTTCTGGATAGTTTGTGATCACCAGCTTGATCGGATCTAAGATCGCTGCCATACGTGGACGTTTTAATTTCAGATCATCACGGATGCAGTATTCAAGCATCGCTGAATCTACAGAGCTGTGACTCTTTGCAACTCCGACAAGTTCCATAAACTTCTTGATGGATTCTGGTGTATATCCTCTTCTTCTAAGTGCTGATAATGATACCAGACGTGGATCATCCCACCCATCTACGATTCCATCTTCAACTAATTTCTTGATATAACGTTTTCCTGTGACAACATTTGTCAGATATAACTTCGCAAACTCAATCTGTTTTGGCGGATTCTCAAATTCACATTCATTCACAACCCAGTCATATAATGGTCTGTGGTCCTCGAATTCCAGTGTACAGATAGAATGTGTCACCCCTTCAAATGCATCCTCTAATGGATGTGCAAAGTCATACATTGGATAGATACACCATTTGTTTCCTGTATTATGATGTTCCATTCTTGCGATACGATAAAGAATTGGATCCCTCATGTTGATATTTCCAGATGTCATATCGATCTTGGCACGAAGAACTTTGCTTCCATCTGGGTATTTTCCTTCCTTCATCTCGCGGAATAACTGTAAGTTCTCTTCCGGTGTACGGTCACGATATGGACTGTTCTTTCCAGGTTCTGTTAAAGTTCCTCGGTATTCTCTGATCTGTTCAGCATTCAGATCACAGACATATGCTTTTCCTTTCTTGATCAGGAATTCTGCACATTCATACATCTTGTCAAAGTAGTTAGAAGCATAATAGATATGTTCGTGATAATCTGCTCCTAACCATTCTACGTCCTCTTTAATAGAATTTACATATTCTTCCTTCTCTTTTGTTGGGTTTGTATCATCAAAACGGAAATGGAAATCTCCTCCATATTCCTGAGCCAGTCCATAGTTTAATAAGATGGATTTTGCGTGTCCGATATGAAGATATCCGTTTGGTTCTGGTGGAAATCTTGTAACTACCTTCTTGCAATGCCCTTCTTCTATATCTTTTTCTATGATCTGTTCGATAAAATTCTTAGAAATCGTTTCTTCCATGTCTTCCTCCATATAGTTCTTTCTATTCTGATTATAATGTATCTTCTATACACTTGCAATCATATAATTTCTGTATCATTGTGAAATACAGATAATCCTTCTATATAAGATCTAATGCCTCCATAACATTTGAAACTCCTACAAGTCTCATGTCTGTCTGGACCTTGATCTGATCTACATTCGCCTGAGGCAGAATGCATCGTTTAAATCCTAGTTTCTGTGCTTCTTTGATCCTTGCTTCTCCACCTGATACGGCTCTTACTTCTCCTACCAGACCAACTTCTCCAAAAATGATCGTATCTTCTAAGATCGGCCGGTTCTTATAACTCGATGCGATTGCCATAATAATACCAAGATCGATCGCTGGTTCGCCAAGTTTCATACCTCCAGCCAGATTCACATACGCATCACAGCCGCCAAGCTGCAGTCCAACTCTCTTCTCAAGCACTGCCATCAAAAGATTCACCCTGTTATAATCAATTCCAACTGCTGTTCTTCTCGGCATCTGAAAGCTTGTTGGTGATACCAATGCCTGAATCTCGATCAGGATCGGTCTGGTCCCTTCCATGGAACATACAACAACAGATCCTGACGCATCAAGGGGTCTTCCATTAAGCATCGTCTTTGACGGATTCTCCACTTCTACAAGTCCATTGTTACACATCTCAAACACACCGATCTCGTTCGTTGATCCAAAACGGTTTTTGACACCTCTTAAGATTCTGTATGCCGCTTCTCTTTCCCCTTCAAAATAAAGGACCGTATCTACCATATGCTCAAGTGTTCTTGGTCCTGCAACCACTCCTTCTTTGGTCACATGTCCTACGATAAAAACTGCGATATTATTCTCTTTCGCAACTCTCATCATCGCTGCAGTCACTTCTCTTACCTGAGACACACTGCCTGCTGCCGAGGAAAGATCCTCGCTGTACATTGTCTGAATCGAATCAATCACCGCAAATTCTGGTTTCGTCTTTAAGATCGCATTCGTGATCGCATCAAGATCTGTCTCACAATACAGAAGCATCTCTTCTTCAAATGTTCCGATCCTCTCTGCTCTCATCTTGATCTGATGCATAGATTCTTCCCCAGAAATATACAAAACCTTACGTTTGCTATTCGCAAGATTCCTGCATACCTGTAATAATAACGTGGATTTCCCAATTCCCGGATCTCCTCCGACCAGCGATAGGGAACCTTTGACGATCCCGCCACCTAACACACGGTCTAGTTCATGAATCCCTGTTGGAATCCTCTCTTCATTCTCTACGGTTACCTCGGATATATTCATAGGAGAGGCAGAAGTCTTTAAAGACTTCGCCCCTCCTTTTTTCGTTTCTGTAACTTTCTCTTCTGTAAAAGTATTCCACTGCTTACAGGCAGGACACTGCCCCATCCACTTGGAAGACTCATGACCACACTGGCTGCAAAAATAAACTGTCTTTTGTTTTGCCATTGGTGCTCCTTTATGTTACTACTGTTTCTTTACACGAACAGCTGCTGCTGTTCCCTCGCTTAACTCAACACTCAGAGTTAATTTTCCTCCAAGATTTGCTTTCATCATTCCTACATTCGTATTATCAATAAAAACTTTATATTCCTGTCCGGCTTCTACTTCTAAAGTAACCTGGACATCAGATGAAGATTCAATCTCAAATGCAACTCCATCTGTTGTTGCAACAAAGTTATGTACTGCTGAACCTGGAACTGATTCAAAGATCAGCTGTCCGTTCTTGTCCAGTTTTGTCATTGTCTTGAAAGTCTTGATCTTATAGATATCTCCTTCAAACTGGATATCTCCTTTCTTCGCTTTCTGTGCTAATGTATAGTCACCAAAGCTAAGTGTTCCATTGTCTTCGCTGCGGAATAATTCAGTTACCACTGCCATTGTCTTTTCCTCCTAATATATGTTTCGGTCGTCGTATGTATATTATAATATATTTCAGTATTATTTACTAGTTTTCCTTTACCGAAAAAGTAAGTTTTTTATCTTTTTTACCAATCGTCATCGTCTGTCCATTCGTAAGGGTTCCTTCTAGGATCTTATCTGCCAGTACATCTTCAATCTCATTCTGAATGATCCTTCTTAATGGTCTTGCCCCATAATTCTCATCATATCCCTTATCTGCTAACAGATCCATCGCACCAGATGTGATCTTTAATGTGATCTGATGTTCGCTTAATAAACGGGCTCTCAATTCATCCATAAATAATTTTGCGATCTTCTTAACTTCTTCCTTTGTAAGGACGGCAAATACGATCGTCTCATCAATTCGATTTAAAAACTCTGGGCGAAAGATCTGTTTCACTTCTTCCATAACACCCTTTTTCATACGTTCATGAGTCTTGGCTTTATCTGTATCATCCATAGAAAATCCTAAATGTTTTGGTGCAATGATACGGTTTGCACCTGCATTGGAAGTCATAATGATAACAGTATTCTTAAAGTCGACTTTTCTTCCATTGGAATCTGTAATATGTCCGTCATCTAATACCTGAAGCAGGATATTAAATACATCAGGATGAGCTTTTTCGATCTCATCAAAAAGAAGGACAGAGTAAGGATGTCTTCGAATCTGTTCACTCAGCTGTCCGCCTTCTCCAAATCCAACATATCCTGGAGGAGATCCGATGATCTTTGATACACTGTGCTTCTCCATATATTCAGACATATCCACACGGATCAGATCTTCTTCTCTTCCAAATAAAGCTTTTGCTAATGTCTTTGACAGCTCTGTCTTACCAACTCCTGTTGGCCCTAAAAATAAGAATGATCCGATCGGACGGTTTGGACTCTTAAGACCGACTCTGCTTCTCTTCACAGCTTTGGCAACTGCATTGACCGCTTCATCTTGCCCGATCACATGTTTGTGAAGTTCTTTCTCTAAATGTCTTAATCGTTCCATATCTCCCTTTGTAAGCTGTGTTACTGGAATCTGTGTCCATAAAGAAACGACTTCTGCGGCATCCTCTGTTGTCAATTCTGGAATCTCATTTTGCTTCTTCTGATTTCTCTTCATCTTACGTTCCAGAGATTTCTCAAGTTTGTTCTTCTCTTTCTTAAGCTCTCTTGCTTCTGTAATATCTCCATCAGAAAGCGCTGCTTCGATCTTCTCTATGATCTCCCTGATCTCCTTGCGTTCTTTCTTAAAACCTGCATGACTTCCAAGCTGTTCCATTCGTTTCCTTGCACAGGCTTCATCTAACAGATCGATGGCTTTATCTGGCAGAAAACGATCACTGATATATCGATCAGAAAGAGAGGCGATCGCCTCTGCCACATCTTCTGATACCAGGATCCTATGATAATCTTCAAAACGATGTTTGATCCCTTTTAAGATCGTGATCGTTTCTTCTACGGTTGGTTCTTTCACTCTGACTGGTTGGAATCTTCGAACTAATGCTGCATCTTTTTCAAAATATTTTGTATATTCTTCACTCGTTGTCGCACCGATCAGCTGAAAATCTCCTCTTGCCAATGCTGGTTTTAAGATATTAGATGCATCCATAGCTCCCTCAGAACCTCCAGCTCCAATGATCGTATGAATCTCATCGATAAACAAAATAATAGAATCATCCTGTGTTGCTTCGGTTACGATGCGTTTCATTCGTTCTTCAAATTCTCCACGGAATTTCGTTCCAGCGATCACTTTCGTAAGGTCTAAGGACAAAATCCTCTTATTCTTAAGAATTCTTGGCATATTGCCTTCGGCGATCCTTTGTGCAAGGCCTTCAACGATCGCTGTTTTACCAACCCCTGGATCACCGATCAGACATGGATTATTCTTTGTCCTTCTGCAAAGGACCTGCATCAGACGTTCCATCTCACTTTCACGTCCGATCATCGGATCAAGCTTCCCAAGCATGGCTTTCTCTGTCAGATCTGTACTATACTGAAGCAGCATATATTCTCCTGCTCCATCTTCCATATCACCGCCATCAGAGATTGCTTCATTATATTCATTCTTCGCACTTCTGAAATCAATTCCTGCAGTAACTAAAATATCTGTATAGATTCCTTCGGATGAAATCTTATGATCTTCCAGAAAACGGAATGCTTCATTATCTCCATCTTTGATCATCGCCATCAAGATATGTTCTGATCCGATCGCTTCACACCCGTATTTCATTGCAAGTTCTCCTGCAATTTCTAACAGGTATTCTGTCTTCGGAGTATCCATTACCGTTCTTCTTCGGTCTTTTGGCATCTTTGACTTCTCTTTGATCGCTTCTTCTATTAATTCTCTTGTCACTCCGTGCATCTTGAGCACTTCACTTGCAAGAGATCCGTCTGCCCCATAAAGTCCTAGCAGAACAAAAATACTGCTGACATCTTTAAATCCAAGATATCCAGCAATCTCTCGTCCTTCATTCAATGCTTTGGAGGCATATTTTGTAAATGGTAATCGGTTCATAATTCCTCCTGTTATTACTTTCTGTCTAATTTCTGGTACATATCATGAATCAACCGGTTCATCTCGTCTTCTGTAACTCCTTTACAGACAGCTTCTGCAACTAACATCCTTAAATTCTCCTGAATGCTTGCTAATTCCTGCTGTTTTTCCAAAGTTTCAACACTTATGACTGCACCTTTTCTTCGGTCTAGTTTCAGGTATCCTTCTTCTCTTAAGATCGCATAGGCTTTGTTCACCGTGTGCATGTTCACTCCAAGCACCTGTGCTAACTGACGGACAGATGGAAGTGATTCTCCATCAGCAAATTCTGCACATGCGATTCCCATAATGATCTGATTTCTTAACTGTACATAGATTGCCTCGTCACTATTGAAATCAATCTCCAGTATCATTGTGCAACCCTTCTTTCCTCTTTCGAAATTTACAACTTATCTATGATATTTTGTTATACATAGACTATAATATAAAGCACAGTCTGTCAAGAGCTTCTCTTCCAGATGATAAAGAAAAAGATGCAGTGTAAAACTACATCTCTTTCGTCTATTTTTCATTCAGATCTAAAATTCTTTGATTTGCACTTCCTCGGAATTTTAATGTGATATCTTTCTGGGATTCGATAAACTGTCCATCAACCAGCGTATCAATATAAGATAACATCTCTTCCGTAAACGGTGTGTATACTTTACCACCTTCGAGCAAATCCTTGTCATAAGTATATCCTGTATAGCACCAGATATTCTTCTTTGGATAATTTTCTTTGATCTCTTTTAATAATCTAACCAGTTCTTCCTGATTCTCCGGTTCAAAGGGTTCCCCTCCAAGAAGCGAAAACCCTTCAATATAATCTGGCTTTAACAATTCCATGATATGATCTTTTGTCTCCGTCGTAAATGGCTTTCCATAACAAAAGTCCCATGTCTCCTTATTAAAGCATCCTGGACAATGATTTCGGCAGCCTGATACGAATAAGCTGACTCTGACTCCTGGTCCATTCGCAATATCACATTTTTTAATTTCTCCGTAGTGCATATGATCTCCTCTGTCATCGTGTCTTATAAATGAAGTACTCGATCCTTGATCTCCTGTGTACGTCCCTGATTCCAGAACTGTGTTCCGATATATCCACAAGTACGTCTTGCAACAAACATATGATCCTGATCTGTATTTCCACAGTTTGGACATTCCCAGATCAGCTTTCCAGATTCATCTTCCTTGATCTGAATTTCCCCGTCATATCCACAACATTCGCAATAATCACTCTTTGTATTTAACTCTGCATACATGATGTTATTATAAATGAATTTCATAACAGATAAAACAGCTGGGATATTATCCTGCATGTTCGGTACTTCAATGTAACTAATTGCTCCACCTGGAGATAATTTCTGGAATTCTGATTCGAATGCAAGTTTGCTGAATGCATCGATTTCTTCTGTTACATGGACATGATAACTGTTTGTGATATAGTTCTTATCTGTGACACCTGGAATAATACCAAAACGTTTCTGTAAACATTTCGCAAACTTATAAGTTGTAGATTCCATTGGTGTTCCGTATACAGAATAGCTGATATTTTCTGCTTCCTTCCATTCGTTACATTTATCATTTAACTTCTGCATAACTTTTAGTGCAAATTCTTTTCCTTCATCGGATGTATGAGATTTTCCTGTCATACGAACACACATCTCATAAAGTCCTGCATATCCAAGAGAAATTGTGGAGTATCCATCATATAATAACTTATCGATCTTCTCACCTTTTTTAAGTCTTGCCAGTGCCCCATGCTGCCAAAGGATCGGTGCAACATCAGATACTGCTCCCTTTAATCTCTCGTGACGGCATCTTAATGCTCTGTGGCACAATTCCAGTCTCTCTTCTAAGATGTCCCAGAATTTATCCATATCTCCATTAGAACTGCATGCGACATCAACCAAGTTGATCGTTACAACACCCTGATTAAATCTTCCATAGAACTTATGGCTTCCATCTGCATTTCTCTGGGAATCTTCAACCGTTAAGAAGGATCTGCATCCCATGCAAGGATATACTTCACCATTCTTCAGTTCTCTCATCACTTTCGCTGAGATATAGTCTGGAACCATGCGTTTTGCTGTACATTTTGCAGCTAATTCTGTCAGATGCCAATACTTGGAATCTGGTGTGATGTTATCATCATCTAATGCATAAATAAGTTTTGGGAAAGCTGGAGTGATCCAGACTCCTTTTTCATTCTTAACACCCTGAATTCTCTGTTTCAGGACTTCTTCGATCACAAGAGCCAGATCGTCTCTTGTCTGTCCTTCTGGTACTTCGTCAAGATACATAAAGACTGTGACAAATGGCGCCTGTCCATTACATGTCATTAAAGTTACCAGCTGATACTGGATCGTCTGGATTCCCTGTTTGATCTCATCATACAGACGCATCTCTGTAATCTTGTCGATGATCGCATCATCCATAGATTCTCCGATCACTTTACGTTCCTTCACGACATTCTTACGCAGCTTCTTTCGACTGATGTCTACAAATGGTGCTAAATGTGCTAATGTAAAAGACTGTCCTCCATACTGGTTGCTTGCAACCTGAGCAACGATCTGTGTTGTCACATTACATGCTGTAAAAAATGAATGTGGTTTCTCGATCAATGTCTCACTGATCACCGTTCCATTCTGAAGCATATCTTCCAAGTTGATCAGATCACAGTTATGTTCTCTCTGTGCAAAATAGTCAGAATCATGAAAATGGATGATTCCTTCTTCATGAGCACGAATGATCTCATTTGGCAGAAGGACACGTTTACTTAAGTCTTTGCTGACTTCTCCTGCCATATAATCTCTCTGCGTAGAATTGATCACTGGGTTCTTATTCGAATTCTCCTGGTTTACTTCCTCATTAATATTATCAAGTAAAGAAAGAATTCCATCATCGGTCGTATTTGATTTTCTTCTCAGTTCTCTCTTAAAACGGTATCTTACATACTTCTGGGCAACTTCATATCCTCTCATCTCCATGATCCCTGTCTCGACCATATTCTGGATATCTTCTACATTCACCGCATGAGAAGAGTTTGCTACCTGATCTGCAACCTTCTCTGCGATCGCCATGATCTGATACTGATTCATCTGATGGATCTTTGTTACCTCTTCATTCGCCTTCGTGATCGCATTGATGATCTTATTGAGATCAAAGGTTACCTCCTCACCGTTTCTCTTGATAATCTTTGTTTTTACATCACCATTCATAGTTTCTCCCTCATTTATATAAAATTACAAGATTCTGTGTGTTTCCATTTTCTGGCACAAAATCTTGTTGTCATTCTACCAATCAGCACTATATCTTGTGCCATTGCCTTTATTATATTACACTCTTTTTCATAAAAAAGAAAGAGCTAATTTTTCATTTTAGAGAATATGAAGATGCTCAAACAGAATCTTAAATCCCAAAAGTATCAGTATTATGCCACCTGCGAGCTCTGCCTTGGATTTATATTTTGTTCCAAAAATATTTCCGATTTTTACTCCTGCAAATGAAATCAAGAAAGTACAGACTCCAATCATCGACGCTGCGGATACAATATGCACATTTAAAAAGGCAAATGTGATCCCAACTGCTAATGCATCGATACTTGTCGCAACAGCAAGCATGAACATTTCTTTCACTGCGATCGAATCATCTGCCTGTTCTTCATCATTTGATAATGCTTCTTTGACCATATTGATTCCGATCAGCCCAAGAAGCACAAATGCGATCCAATGATCGATCGATGTGATCTGGTCTTTAAACTGTGTTCCAAGGAAAAATCCGATTGTTGGCATCAGTGCCTGAAATCCTCCAAACCATAAACCAACAATGATCCCTTTTTTCAAAACTTTTTCTCTCATCGCCAGTCCTTTGCAGATAGAAACAGCAAATGCATCCATCGCCAATCCAACAGCCAGTGTTAATAACGTAAGTAAATCCATAAAAACGTCCTCCATATCGTAAGTTTTTCATATCATAGGGGATTCCATTGGAATTTCCTATGATATGAAAAAGACCCACAGACGAAAGCCTTGTTATAAACAAAAGCTTATCGTCTGTGAGTCTCGTTAATTAAGACAGCACCAGATGTCGTTCATCATTATGTTGATACTGTCACAGATTCTCTGCTAACTACTCCCTCACGGAAATATCTATAAGATCATACCGGATGTGCTTCCGGCAAAATGTGCCTATGTATCATATCTCAACTGAGAATCTTTGTCAATATCTTTCCTTTAATTTTTGATTACGCTTTTCAAGATCTAACAGGTATTCTTTCATTTCCAGACCACCTGCATATCCTGTCAGTGAACCGTTCATTCCGATCACTCTGTGACATGGAACAACGATCACGATCGGATTCCTGTTATTCGCCATGCCAACAGCTCGACATCCTTTTGGAATCCCTACTGATTCCGCAATGTCTTTGTAAGTACAAGTTTCCCCATATGGAATCTTCTCCAATGCTTTCCATACTTTGATCTGAAATTCTGTTCCATGATAAGAAAGTTTCAGGTCAAACTTCTTTCTCCGTCCATCAAAATACTGTGATAATTGCAGTGCTGCTTCCCTGATCAATTCTGTATTCTTCTTCTCGCCTTCTAATGTCTTCGTCCCAAAATATATCCCGCAAATGCCATGCCCATCTTCCTCAATCGTTAAATTACCGATTGGAAAACTATAATCATAATAGTACCTCATATGACAATCCTCCTAAAAATAGGTATACCATATTCTTCCATGGTTGGCAAGGACTAACTTGACATGTACATATTTCTTGCGTACAATGAAAAGAACTGTATAAAAATGAACAGATATTTATTTTAGGAGGAATTTTCATTGGACCCCAGTATGATATTACAGATAATCGCAATTATCATTTTATTAATGCTTTCTGCTTATTTTTCATCTGCAGAAACAGCACTTACAACCGTCAATCCACATAGTATGCGTGCCATGGCAGAAGATGGCAATAAAAAAGCTGCTATTGTTTTAAAATTGATCGAGAATCCAAGCCAGATGCTTTCCAGCGTCTTAGTCGGAAATAACCTTGTGAATATTTCATTAACATCCCTTACTACAACGATCGCTATTCGTATCTTTGGAAGCATGGGAGCCGGAATCGCAACTGCTGTGATCACAGTACTTGTATTGATCTTTGGTGAGATCACACCAAAGACTTTTGCAACGATCAATAATACAAAACTTGCTCTAAGCTATGCTTCCAGCATTTATCTGATCACAAAATTACTGACACCGGTTGTTTACATTATCAACAAACTTTCTACAGCAATCCTTATCATCTTGCGGATCGACTCGAAACAATCCAAACGTATCATGACTGAACGTGAACTTCGTACGATCGTTGATGTCAGCCACGAAGAAGGCGTTATCGAAGAATCTGAGAAAGATATGTTAAACAACGTTTTTGATTTTAAGGAATCTCTTGCCAAGGATATTATGATCCCGCGAATTGATGTAACTTTTGTGTCTGTAGATGCTTCTTATGATGAAGTTCTTGATATTTTCCGCGAGGCCGGTTATTCCAGACTTCCTGTTTATGAAGGAAGTAAAGATCATGTTGTTGGTATTGTTTATTTTAAGGATGTTTATTTCTACCGCAGCCAGCACAGAGGCGAGATCTTTCATTTGAAAGATGTTCTGCGTAAGCCGTTCTTTACGTATGAAACTCAGAAAGTATCAAGCCTTCTTGCACAGATGCGTGAAAAATCTGTTAGTTTCTCCATTGTTTTGGATGAATATGGAGTGACTGCAGGTCTTATTACTCTAGAAGATATCGTTGAAGAGATTTTTGGAGAACTGCGTGATGAATATGATGATTCTGAGGAAGAAACTTTCAAAAAATTATCCGATGGATCTTATATGGTATCCGCTTCTTTAAAGCTTGATGATCTTGATGATCTGCTTGACGTAGACCTTGATTCTGAGGATTATGATTCTCTTGGCGGATATATCATCGAACTGCTTGATCATCTGCCTTCAGAGGGCGAAACTGCAGAAGATGAACATTTTCTTTTTAAAGTTGTTTCTGTTGATAAGAACCGTATGGAAACAATTCATATCATTCCAAAAGAGCAGTAAAAAAAGAACCTTGCTTTTTCTTGCAAGGTTCTTTTTTTGTACTCTTATTTGAAATATTCTACTCCGGATTCGAAGATCTTCTGATCTTTCTGTCCGTAAATATTGATTCCTACATAGCTGTCACGACGTTCTGAATGTCCCATCTTACCAAGGACTCTTCCGTCTGGACTTGTGATACCTTCAATCGCATGGTAAGAACCATTTGGATTGAATTCTTCATTCATTGTAGGATCACCATTGAGGTCAACATACTGTGTTGCTACCTGTCCATTTTCAAACAGTTTCTGGATCACATCTTCATCTGCTACGAATCGTCCTTCTCCATGAGATACTGGTATACTGAAGATATCATCTACATGTACATTGTTAAACCATGGTGACAGATTAGAAGCAATTCTTGTATAAGCAACCTTAGAAATATGACGACCAATGCGGTTTGTTGTCAGTGTAGGTGATTTCGCATTCTGTTCTACGATCTTACCTTCTGGAACAAGTCCTAATTTGATCAGGGCCTGGAATCCGTTACAGATACCAAGTGCCAGTCCATCACGGTTATTTAACAGATCCATGACTGCTTCTTTTAATTTTTCATTTCTAAATGCTGTTGCAAAGAATTTTGCAGATCCATCTGGTTCATCACCGGCACTGAATCCACCTGGGAACATGATGATCTGTGATTCTTTGATCGCTTTTTCAAAAACTTCCACTGAATCACGGATTCCCTGTGCATCTAAGTTCTTAAATACCTTTGTGATCACGTTCGCTCCTGCACGTTCAAATGCTTTCGCTGAATCATATTCACAGTTTGTTCCTGGGAATACTGGAATAAATACATTTGGTTTTGCAACTTTATTCTTGCATACGTAAATATTTCCTTTTGTATAGTGTCTTGTTGTAGCAACGATGCTCTGATCTCCTTCAGATCTTGTTGGAAATACTTTCTCTAATGGTTTCTTCCATGTATCGATCGCTTCTTCTAATGTTACAACTTCGTCACCAAATACAAATTCATGTTTGTCTGTAACCTCACCTAACATTAATCCTGGAATCGCAAGTTTATGAACATCTCTTGTGCTCATTTCAACAACAAATGATCCAAACTTAGGATCTGTTAAGTCTTTTAATTCTACTTCTTCATCGAAGATCACACCTAATTTATTACCAAATGCCATCTTGGCAACTGCTTCTAAGGCTCCTCCGCCGCCAATTGCATATGCAGATTTGATAATTCCATCTTTGATCAGTTTTGTAATACGTTTGTATACTTTCTTCACTTCAGAATAGATTGGAAGATTGTATGCATCTGTTGGGATACAGATACGGATCAGACGGTTTCCTGCTCTCTTAAGTTCTGGTGTGATAACATCTGTTGTCTTCGCTACATCGACTGCAAAAGATACCAGTGTTGGTGGTACATCAATGTCATTGAATGTTCCAGACATACTGTCCTTTCCACCAATCGATGCAAGTCCAAATCCCATCTGTGCCTGATATGCACCAAGCAGTGCTGCAACCGGCTGTCCCCAGCGTGTCTTATCTTCTCCAAGACGCTTAAAGTATTCCTGGAATGTCAGGCGGATATTGCTATAATCTCCACCAGTAGCCACGATCTTCGCGATAGATTCTGTGATCGCATAAACTGCTCCATGGAATGGGCTCCATTTGGACAGATATGGATCAAATCCATAACTCATCATTGTGACTGTATCGCATTCTCCTTTCAATACTGGAAGTTTTGCGACCATTGTCTGAATTGGTGTCATCTGGTATTTTCCACCATATGGCATTGTAACTGTTGCTGCTCCGATAGAGCTGTCGAATCTCTCTACGAGACCTTTCTGTGAACATACATTAAGATCAGATAATGTATTCTTGCACACTTCTTCAAATGTACCTGTCTCGTCTTTGCGGTTAAAGTAAGATTCTACACGGTGAGGGATCTCTACAAATACTTCTGTTTCCTGATGTGCTCCGTTTGTATCAAGGAAAGCTCTTGAGATATTAACGATCTCTTTTCCTCTCCATTTCAGTACTAATCTTGGATCTTCTGTTACAACAGCAACTTCTACAGCCTCTAAGTTCTCTTCTGCAGAGTATGCAAGGAACTGATCTACGTCTTTTGGATCTACAACAACAGCCATACGTTCCTGAGATTCAGAAATCGCTAATTCTGTTCCATCAAGTCCTGCATATTTCTTAGGTACTTTATCAAGATCTACAACCAGACCATCTGCAAGTTCTCCGATCGCTACGGAAACTCCACCTGCACCAAAGTCGTTACATTTCTTGATCAGACGGCTGACTTCTTCTCTTCTGAATAATCTCTGGATCTTACGTTCTGTTGGTGGATTACCTTTCTGAACTTCAGCTCCACATGTCTCGATAGATTCTTCTGTATGAACTTTAGATGATCCTGTTGCTCCTCCACAACCGTCACGTCCTGTTCTTCCACCTAATAAGATGATGATATCTCCTGGGTCAGAGTTCTCTCTGATCACGTTCTTTCTAGGTGCTGCACCCATAACGGCACCGATCTCCATACGTTTTGCAACATAGTCTGGATGATATACTTCATTAACATATCCTGTTGCAAGACCGATCTGGTTTCCGTAAGAACTGTATCCATTCGCAGCTTCATTTACAATCTTATACTGTGGTAATTTACCTTTTAATGTGTCTTTTAATGGAACTGTTGGATCAGCAGCACCTGTAACACGCATTGCCTGATATACATAAGAACGTCCTGATAATGGGTCACGGATCGCTCCTCCAAGACATGTTGCCGCTCCACCAAATGGTTCGATCTCTGTTGGATGGTTATGTGTCTCATTCTTGAAACTGATCAGCCATTCTTCTTCCTTACCATCAATTTCTACTGGTACAACAATGCTGCAGGCGTTGATCTCATCGCTTTCTTCCATATTGTCAAGAATTCCATCTTTTTTAAGACGTTTCATCGCCATTAATGCCATATCCATTAAGCAGACATATTTGTCATCACGGTCTTTGTACATCTCTTCAAAGTCATCCATGTAAGAATAATATGCTTCTTCTAATGGTGCACGATAGAATCCATCCTGGAATCCAATGCTTGTAAGTTCTGTGGAGAATGTTGTATGACGACAGTGATCTGACCAATAAGTATCCAGTACACGGATCTCTGTCATGGAAGGATCTCTCTTTTCTTCTCCTTTATAATAATTCTGGATATGAAGGAAATCTTTGAATGTCATAGCAAGATTTAAAGAATCATATAATTCTTTAAATTTGTCTTCTTCCATATCTTTGAATCCATCCAGAATCTTAACATCTGCTGGTTCTTCAAAATCCATCACTAATGTCTCTGGTTTGTCTGCAGCTGCCTCTCTTGAGTCAACTGGGTTGATGCAATATTCTTTGACTGCTTCTAACTGTTCGTCAGTTAAGGCACCTTTTACAACATAAGTTGTTGCACTTCTGATCAGGGCATCTTCGTCCTCATTCAACAGTTTCACACACTGCTGTGCAGAATCTGCTCTCTGATCGAACTGACCTGGCAGAAACTCAACGCTGAAAGATATTTCCCCATCGGCAAGTGGTAATGTCTCTTCATACACATCGTCAACTGGTGGTTCACTAAATACTGTAACCAGTGCTTTTTCATAACTTGCATCGGATAGATTCTCGATGTCATAGCGGACAAGGACACGAACAGATTTGACATCCAGTCCAAGATACTGCTTCAATGATGCATGCAGCTCTTTTGCTTTTACTGCGTAGTCTTTTTTCTTTTCAACATAGACTCTTCTAACTTCTCCCATGATTTCCTCCCATTTATTCATGTAGTTTCTTAATCACCTGAAATGCAGATGCATTTTCCAAAATCGTTGGCTGATCCTCGGCATAGAATATGATCCCATCTGCCGTTGAACGGATCTCTGATAAAATCTCTCCATTATATGGATTAATGACTTCACCAAGCAGCTGACCTCGGTTAACTTCCTCATTGATCGTCACAAAACGTCTTAGGAATCCCGGAGCACTTGCTTTGACGGATACAAGATCCTCTTCTTCTATAATACTCGCAATATACCCGTTATGGCAATTATATTTTAAAATACCCATTCGAGTCAAGAAGCGAAGCACGGCAGATACAGCCTTCCTGGCCAGATTCACATCGATATTATCTGTTTCCCCAGAATATACCGAAAATGCATCCGTCCCATTGATCTGCCAGTTATAAGTTAATGTCTTTTTATCAAAATTTCGTTGTTTGCTTGTTAATACATAAGGCAGCCCGAACAGACTTGCAAGGCTGGTGCTTTCTTTTCCTGTTGCAGGCATTCGCACATGTGGCACAAAATCCCCACTTCTGAAAAATGATGCAAAATGGATTCCATAGCGGAATCCTTTAACCCGTTCAAATAAATGTGCTGCCAGACGGCTTGTTGGTTCCCCGTCAAAATTCCCAGGAAACTGACGGTTGATATCACTGTTATCAGATACCCAGTATTTCATTCCGACATTCATTGAAAAATTATTCACACATGGAATGACCAGAATCTGATTATCTCCAACGATCGCACCACTGTTCTCTAGTTCTTTTAAACGTTTGACTAACTGAGAACAAATATATAACTGCTGATATTCATTTCCACGCATTGCTCCGACAATACATGCCGCTGGTTCTGATCCTTCACTTTGTTTTCCAAAGAGATATCCTTCGATCTTAAACTCATCTCTTAAGTAATTTCCTGAGGAATATATGATTTCTTTTTTCATAGTGCATTCCCTCCGATCACTCTGGCTACCAAGGACCCTTCCGTTACACTTGGATGTTCTCTTAATGTCATCAAAATACCATCGGTTGGGGCAACCACTTCTTCTTCCGTTGCTCCCATTAAAGGATTCTGTACGATCCCTATGATCTCGCCTTTCTTTACCGGATCCTTTAATCGCTTGTAAGAAACAAACAATCCACTGGATTCACAATTTAAATAAAAGATCTGGTCTTCGTGGATAAACGGAACCTTTGTTTTGCCTTGAACCTTTCCCTTCCAGATACCAAGTTCTGCCATCACCGAAAAAATTCCATCTATAATCTGGCGGCAGTACTCGTAACGGATACGAAATGCTGCACCGGATTCCGTAACCATAGTTGGGATTCCCATCTGGTTTAAAGTGAAAGCTAAACTTCCTTCATTCACTGTCTGAGAAGGATGGATCCAGACAAGATCCGTATTCATATATTTTGACAGATGAAGTAATGTCTCATCGTAATCGTTATTTAAACGTACTTGAGGAACTTCCTGCAAAAAGATATTACTAGAATGAATATCAATGCAACAGGATGCTCCTTTGATATCTTCAATCAATTTAGCTGCTGTATAATCTTCCAGACCTCCATTGATGTCTCCTGGAAATGCACTGCTGTAATCGATATCTGAGATTGGTACTGCTCTTGTTCGTGCATCCAGTCCTAATGGATTGACCGCTGGATACACATCGACAATACCTGTCAGATTCTCAAATTCTGCCTTGATCCGGCGAATGATCTCTCCGCAGATATACTGTCCGCCAAGCTCATCTCCGTAGATTCCAGACACCAGACAGATTCTCTTCTCCTCTCCAGTCACCACATCCGGCATCAGACGATTTCTTTTGATCCTTAGCATCTCTCCGATCGGAAGTTTTACAGATACGACTGTGTCTATCATATTAAAGCCTCTTTTCTATTGTTTTATCTGTATCGTAAATATTTTACTTTTGACCCTCACGTCTTATTTTGCAAATAACATTTTTAAAATGATCGGTGATAAGAGTGTTGTGACGAGAACCATGATGACTACTGGTGCAAAGAAAATTTCTGATAATAATCCAACAGAAATTCCTTTCTGTGCAACGATCAGTGCAACTTCACCTCGGCATACCATTCCTGCTCCGATCTGTACAGATTCTCTCTTCGTATATTTGCACAACAATGCTCCAAAACCGCATCCCGCGATCTTCGAGATCACTGCGATCACACATAAAATGATCGTAAAGATGATCAACGTCTGTGTCATTCCATGAATGTTTACATTCAGACCGATACTTGCAAAGAATACTGGTGTGATCAGCATATACGATAAAACTTCAATCTTGTTGTATATATAAAATCGTTCTGGGAGCCTGCATAAAATGATCCCTGCAAGATATGCACCTGTGATATCAGCGATTCCAAACACTTCTGCAAGAAATGCAAGTGCTAAGCAAAATGCAAGTGCAAACACCGGAACTCTTCTTCTATGACGTTCAATCTCTGGATTCTTATAAGTAGAAAGCCACTCAAAGAACTTCTTGATCCCAACTCCACCGATAATAGAAATCGCAAAGAATGCTGCCATCTGGATCAAGATCTTAAGGATTGCCTGAATATGGAATCCAGATGCTCCCCCAAGGCTTGTCATAATTGATAATAAAACGATTCCCAAGATATCATCAATGATCGCTGCCCCAAGGATTGCTGTTCCGACTCTTCCTTTTAAATGTCCCATATCCTGTAATGCTTCTACTGTGATACTTACTGAAGTTGCTGTTAGGATCACTCCGATAAAGATCGATTCCATGATATTATTTCCATATATAACGGATAAAACAGCTCCCATGATAAGTGGGATCAATACTCCACATAACGCAATGACGAATGCGGGAATTCCACTCTTCTTCAACTCATCAATATCTGTCTCAAGACCTGCCTGAAACATTAAAACAACTACACCTACTTCAGCCAGATTTAAAACTGAATCTGAAGGACTCACTACATTAAGGACCACTGGTCCTAAAATGATTCCCGCGATCAATGCTCCAACGACTGGCGGCATGTTAAACTTCTTCGACACAAGACTAAAAGACTTGGTCATTGCCAGAATGATTGCGATATCCAGCAAAAACTTATATTCTTCCATTGTTTTACCTCCATTAGTTCGTATCGTATCATACCTGTTTTTTCTTGTCAATTCTTAGACAAAGTGATCTTTTTTTATCCTTTTCTTGCTTTTTTTATGATCCTTTAGTATAGTGGAGAAAAGACTAAGAAAAGAGGTATCAAAATGAGTGAATTTAACGAAGTAGATAATATCATTGAAGAAGAAACTCCTGTGCTCCATTTAGAATTAGAAGATGGAACTGAACAAGACTGTGCCGTGATCGCTTTATTCTCTGTAGAAGAATTAGATGATCAGGAATATATCGCATTGATCACTGTTGAAGACTTAGAAAGTGATGACGAAGAAGGGGCTTTACTTTTATATCGTTACAACGAAGACCCTGAAGATCCTGATACTTTCAGTCTTGACAACATTGAAACAGACGAAGAATATGAGACAGTCACTGCTGTCTTAGATGAGATCTTAGAAGACGAAGAATAATATGATATTAATAAAAAAGCCCTTGCATCTTATATGCGGGGCTTTTTTTCATATTGAAGTTTTGTTCGGATCACTTTGTCAAGTTCATAATACTTTTCTTCCAGAGTTTTTCCATTCAGGACACAATCCATTGCCATACCCATGGATTCCAGCATCGTTTCTGTGATCTGATCTCTATACTGTAATAAAATATTCAGGCGCTCATGAAGATCTGTTTCATCTAAGAATTTCAACAGTGGTTCAATGTCTGCTGTTTCTTCTGTCTCATCACATTCATTTTCCTGTGCTGTCACTTCATCAACCAGTTCTGCTTCTGAATCTTGCTCTGTTTCTGTGATTTTTATACCATACTGGTCTCCTGCATTTTCACACAATTCTACTTTCTGAAAACGATATGTCTGTTGCACATCTGGGTATTTTTCATGATCAACTTCACTTAAAAACATCGCAAGTGGTCTTGCATATGTCTTAAACGTTCCATACATTGCCTGATAGACCACCAATGGTTCTTCTGTCTCTGTATGTATTGCAACCGTAACGATCTGATAAAGTTTTCCTTTAAAATGCATATAAAATTCGCCTGCTCTTGGCATCGCTCTATTTTCCATGCAAAACACCTCTTTTCTCCTGACGGCTTCTTAGTTCTTCTACGAACCTTGACGGCCTGCTGTCTTTGTTATAAAGTTTCTTTACTGACAAGATGTGCAGATATTTCTTGGCTCTTGTAACTCCAACGTAAAACAAACGTCTTTCTTCTTCCACGTCTTCTTCTTTCATGGACTTCTTATGTGGGATCACGTCTTCATTGACATCTGGCAAAAAGACACGTTCAAATTCCAATCCTTTGGTGCTGTGCATCGTGCTGACCACAACTCCTTCTTTTTCTTTCTGATTCTCTTTTGACTGGCGGTTTAATTCTTCGGTGTATTCTTTGATATGATCAAACCATGCCTCATATGTATCATAGCCTTTTGCGCTCTCCTGAAGTTCTTCTAATACTTGCGTAAATTCTTCTTCCTGAATCTTGCGAAATCTTGCATATTCTGCTAAATACGCATTGTATCCCACGGATTTCCGGATATAATTGATCGCCATCAACGGAGTCATATTCTTCATGATCCGAAGATCTTCCTTAAAATCTTCTACATATTCATAAAGCCATGGTTTATCTTTGACCTTCTCTAACAGATCATCAAATGACACTTGTGATTCGGTCAGATATTCCCTGCTGATATAACGCTTGGGACGGTTCATGACTCTTAAAAATGTGCTTCTTTTGCGATCTCCCATCGCAAGGTGCATATAATCTATGATATTTTTGGAAATCCAGTGATCAAACAGATTCGGCACTGCATCCTGCATATAAAATGGGATATTGTATGCCATCAATGCAGCGATCAGCTGTCTTGGTCCCTGATTGGTCCGATAAAGGATCGCGATCTGGGATAACGGTGTCTTCTTTGCCATCTCTTCCTTGATCGTGTAAATGATATGCTTATTCTCCTCATAGTGATCTTTAAATGTACGGACCTCAACCATACTTGCAGCATCTTCTCTTGCCTGCATCTTCTTTTCAAAACGTTTTGTATTATAAGAAATGATATCTTCCGCAACCTGTACGATCTCTTCCCCGCAACGATAGTTTCGGTTTAAGATCACCTGTCTGGTATTTTCAAAATCCTTTGAAAAATTTAACATCAGTTCTGGTCTTGCACCTCGAAACTTATAAATAGACTGATCATCATCTCCTACGATAAAGAGGTTCTTTGTCTCTCCTGCTAACATCTTGACGATCTCATACTGAATCTTATTGATATCCTGAAACTCATCGATCAAAATATATGGAAACTTCTGCTGCCATGCTTTTCTGATATCCTCACGCTCTTTTAACAACTCATACGTATAAACCAAAATATCATCAAAATCGATCCAACGGTTCTCATGCAGTTTTTCTTCATATGCCCGGTAAATTTCTTTAAACACTTCATCCCCACAGCACCCACTGTGATAATAGGCAAGAGGGATCATCTGCCCTTTGACTAAGCTGATCTCTTGTATGATCTGACGCATAAAATCTGCTTCATCATCAATCTCCAGCTCATGATCTGTGATGATCTCACGGATAAAGTCATATTTTTTATGTTCCGGCAGAATATTATCTGCACTATAGTGATAGGCATATTTTAAAATCGTAAAAAACACAGAATGAAAGGTTCCAAAAGAAACCGGCAGGGTTTCCCCTGCCAGCCGCCAAAACCGCTCTTTCATCTCATTCGCTGCTGCTCTGGTAAATGTAATGACCAGAATCCGCTGCGGTGGGATCTGATAGTGCGATATCAAATATTGAATTCTCTTTGTGATCACAAGTGTCTTCCCTGAACCTGGTCCTGCAAGTACCATCATCGGTCCATCTTTGTGCATCACTGCTTCTTTCTGTGCCTTGCTCAGCTGACTATGCAAGTGCTGCCTCCAGTTTCGCGATCGCATCATTGATTCTCTTTAATGATTCTTCTTTCCCCAGAAGTTCCATTAATTCTGTTGCTCCACCTGGTGTCATCTGCTTTCCAGAGACTGCTGTACGAACTGGCCACATCACATAACCATTCTTGTACTCATGTCCTTTTGCAAAAGATACTAACATCTCATATAATGCATCATTTGTAAAATCTTCCTGTGCTTCGATCACTGGATAGATCTCTTTTAATACGGTTAATGAAGTCTCGGGTGTTGTCTTCATCTTCTTATGTTTGTACATCTCTACATCATATTCTGGAACTGCTTCGAAGAAGTCAATGTGTCCCGGAATCTCTGTAAATAACTCAATTCTTGTCTTCACCATAGAAAGAATCTTATCAAAATCCATCTCTCTGTGAATTGTCTCTGTTACATATGGCATAGCAAGTTCTTTGAAACGGTCAAAGTCCATGGCTTTGATATATTCACCATTCATCCATTTGATCTTGTTCATATCAAAGACCGCTGGTGTCTTAGACATATGTTTGTAATCAAAGATCTCTTCTAATTCTTTTAATGAGAAGATTTCCTGTTCTCCTCCTGGACTCCATCCAAGTAATGCAACGAAGTTTACGATCGTCTCTGGCAAGAATCCCTGCTCGATCAGATCTTCGAAGGAAGAATGACCTTTTCTCTTACTTAATTTGTGATGTTCTTCGTCTGTGATCAGTGGACAATGAATGTATACTGGTTTTTCCCATCCAAATGCATCATATAAACGATTGTACTTTGGTGTAGATGATAAGTATTCATTACCACGAACTACATGTGTGATTCCCATTAAATGGTCATCAACTACGTTTGCGAAGTTGTATGTTGGATATCCATCCGATTTGATCAGGATCATATCATCTAATTCGATATTATCCACTGTGATCTCTCCATAAATCTCATCAACGAAAGATGTTGTTCCTTCTGTTGGGTTATTTTGACGGATAACATATGGTACTCCTGCGTCTAATTTCGCCTGAACTTCTTCTTTGGATAAGTTTAAGCAATGTTTGTCATAATGACTGATCACAACATCTCCTGATTTTACTTTCAGTGTGTCTAATCTCTCCTGATCACAGAAACAGTAATATGCTTCTCCCTTGTCGATCAGTTCTTTTGCATATTTTAAATAAAGCCCCTGTGCCTGTCTCTCACTCTGAACATATGGTCCGACTCCACCATCGATGTCTGGTCCTTCATCGTGGTTCATTCCAGCTTTCTTAAGGGTATTGTAGATGATCTCTTCTGCCCCTTCTACCTGTCTTTCCTGGTCTGTATCTTCAATTCTTAAAATAAAATCTCCGCCTGCATGACGTGCGATCAGATATGCATAAAGGGCTGTTCTTAAGTTACCTACATGCATACGCCCTGTAGGGCTTGGTGCAAATCTTGTTCTTACTTTGCTCATGATTTCCTCCCATTTGGTTTTAATTCTATCTTTCTATTCTACAAAACTTATCTTTCTTTGTAAAGAAGCAGTCTTATTGATTTTCGTTAATTTATGTTGATTTTTTGAAACAATCCGTCTTAAATCTCATTTAAGATCCTGCTAGCTTCCTCAAATGGCGCTAAGGTTCTCTTTAAGATTCCCTGCGTTGCCGCGATAAAGATTCCATAGTTCACGATCGGAACACCTGCATCTTTGACTCTTGCGATACGGTTTTTCATCTCTCTTCTATTTAAAGTACATCCGCCACAATGAATGACCAGATCATAAGTATCCAGATCTTCAGGGAAAGAGTTTCCACTGCTTGTATGGATATCAAAATCCTTACCTGTATATTGTTTTAACCATCTTGGGATCTTCACCGTTCCGATATCATCGCACTGTCTGTGATGAGTGCATCCTTCCGCGATCAAGATCTTCGCCCCTTCTTCTAAATGTTCCAAGGCTTTCACTCCTCTGACTTCTTCTTCCAGATCACCTTTATATCTTGCAAACAGAATCGAAAATGAAGTCAGTTTGACATCTTCTGGCACAATCTTTGAGACTTCGCCAAATGCCTGAGAGTCTGTAATGACCAATGCTGGTTTCTTACCGATCTCTTCTAATGTCTTTTCTAATTCCGTTTCTCTTACAACAATAGAGGCTGCTCCTGCTTCTAAAAGGTCACGGATCGTCTGCTGCTGTGGAAGGATCAATCTGCCTTTCGGTGCTGCACTGTCGATCGGTACGACTAAGATCACAAAATCATTCGGACAGACTAAATCTCCAACGATCTTTAGCGTGTCATCATCAGTTGGAACCAGTTTTCCGATCTCTTCTTTTAACTCCCAGATCCCTTTTTTATCCTTTGCACTGACAAAGCAGGCTTTGTCTTCTTTCCATTCTTGGGCATTGGAAAGATCCATCTTATTGTAGACTTTCAGATAAGGAATCTTCCGGTCTTCGATCAAGCGTATCATATCTTCTTCAAACTCTGTCATACCAGCTGTAGCATCCATGATCACAAGGGCGATATCTGCCTTGCCCAAGACTTCTTTTGCTTTCTTGACTCGCTTTTCCCCTAATTCTCCTTCATCATCAAGTCCCGGGGTATCGATCATAACTACTGGTCCTAATGGCAGAAGTTCCATTGCCTTGTATACAGGATCTGTCGTTGTTCCTTTGACATCGGATACGATCGCTAATTCCTGGTTCGTCATAGCATTGATAACGCTTGACTTCCCGGCATTTCGTTTCCCGAATAATGCGATGTGAATTCTGTCTCCTCTTGGTGTTGCATTTAAACTCATATGATTTCCTCCTGTCTGTCTTTATGGATCGTTAACTCTTTCTTTTATCTTTGTGCCTTATGATATCCCGCTGCCTTTGCTTCTTTCTCACTCTTAAATGTGACTAAATATTTTGATGTTCCCATACGGTCATAATCTCTTTGACCTGGGCAGTGGTATACCTTTGATCTGCTGTTTCCACGGATCTTCTGTGAAGCAGTTGTCTTTGTATTTGTTTTTACTGCTGTTGTATTTTTGTTACTGCTGTTGTTTTTGCTGTTATTAGATGAATTCTGGTTTGTGTGGTATTTCTGGCTTGCTTTTGAATTCTCTGTTGTTACCTGCACGCTGCTATCTGCTTCACTGTCTCCTGACTCGTAATCAATCTTCACTCCATCCTGTACATTATATATAAAGACATTAAATTTGATATCTTCACCCTTATCTTCCACAGACATCGCTTCCATCTGTACCCCTTTAGCTACCAGGTCATCTCCGTCAAAGACTGGCGTAACTCTGTATAATACATGATTGCCTGTCTCACGGACATAGTCACCGACCATCTCTTCATATGGTAACATTCCATCTACGTTAAAAGATCTTGTTCCTGTGATCAAGTTCTTGTTATTGGCATTCTCACCGGTCAGCTGGTAAGCGATCAAATGACAGCGGTTATATAGATATTTTCCATCAACGTTATCGTATTTTGCTGTATGCCATCCGGTTGGTTTTACCATACCGATTGCTCCACGTTTTCCTTTTGGCATGATATCTTTTCCAACACACGCTTCCGCCACTTGACATCTTCCTTCAGAGTCAAGTCTGCTGTAAGACTCGTAGGATTTTGTTGTCAGATCCTTGGATGTAAAATCTGGATTATTATTATCAACAGCAACCGTCATATTCCCTGAAAAATCCGGAATATTGTCAGATGATACAGATTTGGTGGAAGAATTTGTACTTCCTTTGCTGCTTTGTTCGCTCTGTGCGTTTCCGCTATTACTGCTATTGCCTGTACTCTGGCATCCTGCCAGTGATACCACCATCATTCCTGCGATCAGCAGGGCATATAATTTCTTTGTTACTCTCATCATCAACTGCTTCTCCTCTTGTTATATTCTTTTCTGATCTAGCTTATTGTTTTGGAAGATAGATCTGTTTTGTGATCTCGTGAGTGGAACCTTCGATCTGTTCTTCTTCTGCAAGTTTCCATTCCTCAAGATCCACATCCAGTACCTGATCGGACGGATAAACTTTATTCCAGCGGAAGATCACGATCTCTTCGATCTGATCTATCACTGGTTTTAATGGAAGATTCTCTACAATACAAGTCTCCCCTTTTCCTGCCTTGTGTAAGAAATCTTCACAAACAACCGGATCGTTGATCTCTTCATACAACTTCTCTGTATATGCATTCATATAGACCTTCTCCCCTTTGGTCATCTCCGCAATATACTCTCGCAAGCCTCGATCCTGACTCTGCCTTCGATCATTAAACATCATACCGTTGTTGTTGTCTAAGCATAGAATTATTATCATTCTTTCCATCCTCCAATCGTACTTATGTTCTATTTATGTATTATATCTTGTGCGAGAGGATATTGCAATAAAAGAAGCTCTGAATTTCTCCAAAGCCTCTTCTTACTTTTCATTCTTTTTTGTATTCTAATTGTATTTATGATACTGCTTTCATCACTTTTTCTCTCATAGGCTGTGTCATTTTCTCTGGTTTTAAGATCTCTTTTAATTCTTCTTCCTTTAACAAACCTTCTTCTAATATCAGCTCTTTTACAGAAATCCCTGTTTTTAGTGATTTCTTTGCAATCTCAGCAGACTTTGCATATCCGATATATGGACATAACGCTGTTGAGATTCCAACACTTTTTTCAATATATTCTTCGCACTGTCCGGCTTCTTTTACCAGACTACTTGTACTTCCCTGGATATCTTTGTTGTAAAGATAATATTGTGTTGCATTCTGTTGAAATCTTTCTGTTGCGAGGACATTTCCATCGGTTCCAATCAGATTCTGTGAGTTTTGCTCTCCATTCGCATCTGTCGTGTAAGCCACAACTCCATTCTGATAATAATAGTTAGTCGTCTCATCTCCATCGACCTTCTGGATCCGCTGTCCTTCTCCATTATAGATGTTCTGCTGGATCACCGCTGTCTTTCCGTCTTTTGTCACGGACACCTGACTTAATCTGTTTTCCGCATCATAGACATAAGTCTGATCTTCTCCAGTCTTTGTGTTCTTGATGTCCGTCTGATTTCTATTAGTATCATAGCTGTACTGACAGAGTTCTTCGACTGCAATCCCTTTTTCTCTGATCGCAGTCTTTAACTGGTCCAATCATTATAAGTATAGAAAGAATGTATTAAGTTCCCAGATTCTTAAGAACATAGTTCAAGAATCCGTACGCATCTCAAACCGCACATTATAACTCCCAATTCCAAAAGTTATCACTTACTTCTTCCAATAAGATTAATGAAAAATTGTTCGGCTTTATGATTTTCTTTAAAATATCCATTTTAAGAAAAGTATCATAACTATATAATTTGTTTAATGACATCTCTTCAATTTCCTGTAAAGATATATAGACCACATGTTTTTTTTAATCTTTTTTTATTTTTTCATACTCCGATGTGTCTGGACTTGTCAATCTACCTATTATATGATAGACTGCCGGAATATCCTTATCACATTCAAGAGATTCTCTTGCATATTTAAGTGCAGTTTCATTGAATAAATCATATTCATCTTTTGCAACTTCCCAAACCGCTCTTAAATATAAGATCAATGCCTTATTTTTCTCAGATCCGTTATTTTCCAACCATTGCTGATATCTATTGATTTCACTATTTCCATAAATACTTTCCACATAGCTTCCAAATATAAAAAATTGTTCTTCCATCATATTGGTCCTATTTTTTTCTAATAATTCCAATATCATTTCATATCTATCATTATTTACAGGATAGTATAGTTCGAATACACATCTCTGTAATATAAATTTCCCACCTAATAATAATCTTTGATATAATTTTTTTTCTTTCTGGCAAATAATCGTTTTTTTCTTTCCCATTCTTTCTCGAATCCTATTGATG
>ENA-ORTF01001264-ORTF01001264.1-human-gut-metagenome-genome-assembly--contig:-NODE-1264-length-30309-cov-10.424770_pt1 | contig 30309 bp, 35 predicted proteins | sample MGYA00241908_ERZ509180 | MGnify/ENA primary metagenome ERZ509180 (study PRJEB26280, sample SAMEA2338814) | human gut metagenome | biome: human gut; feature: human-associated habitat; material: faeces... | reverse complement strand
AGGATTAGCTCTGAAGGCACAGAATATTTGATCTCTGGTTCTCTCAGATAATGATTGATATTTCTCATCAAAATCATCAGAATCTAATCTTTCAATAGTAGTCTTATTTGCCTCATCTGCATTATATGAAATCAATATTCTGCCAGCATTCTGATAACCAGAGAACTTCTCATTAATATTCCTCTCAATCTCCTCTCTAATTTCATCTGTAGGTTCCCCATTATTAAAGTTAATAATAAGATTACCCATAAATCCATTATTGATGTTATTTAAATGGAATTCATTAATATTTTTCTCAGTTTCACAAGATAAAATAGCAGCTCCATAAACAGGAATAGGATATACTCCTCTTGTTATATAACCTTTATTATAAAATATACTAGCTGGATTTTCATCCCCAGCTCCAAATTTTGGATATTTTATAGCTTTTACAGACCAAGCTGTCCAATCAGTTGCATAATATAATATATCATTCTTTTCGCTTGACCTTACATTCATAAAATCAATATGATATATCTCTGCAACTCTTCCGAGCATATCTCTAATTACTTGGATAGCATAACCTCCAAATATCATCTTATCAATAGTGATTTTTCTCATTATATCAACTATTGTTTCACCTTTCTTGTTTACAACTACTTCAAATCCTGGAGCATTACATTTAACATCGTTACCAACAATAAAGTCAGCAGAACCATTAATAATGGATTGGAGAGTGGCAACATTTAAATATAAATCCCATAGATATAATGGATATTTGTTATCTTCTCCCCACATTATCATATCAGAACCTCTTTTCTTTGTTTCCGTTGGAAGAACGATGTTAGATTGAATGAAAGGATCTATGGCTGACATCATTATTTTACTTTTATTTTCGCTCATAACTTACGTATGTATTAGATTTATCATATTGATAATTATTATTCTCATAATCTCCAATTCTTATTAATCCTGTTCCCAATATAGGTATTGGTTTACCAGCAACTAATATCTGAGTACCATTAGTAAGAGTATTATTATATGTAACCAGAATAACTGGATTGCCATATAACTCTGATCTAAATGGATTGTTTACATCAACTATAACTTGAAATTTATTTGGATTAGTAAATAAAATATATTGATATTCACCGTCTCTCATTCCTTCTTGAAGTGTAATATCAAACTTATAGTAGATATTCTCAGAATAATTCTGATTTTCAAGATCAAATGTATAAACTTCTTTAGTAGTTGTATTTTGAAGAATTAAACTGTAGTTCATATTTTACATAGTTTTACATTACTTTTACATATCTTTTTCTTAAAATATAAACCAATTTACTAATGTATTAAAATAATTAAAGGAGACCTAAGCCTCCTTTAATGTCAAGTTTTTACTCACTCAAAGTACTAAGAAAAAATAAAAACTGACAATTAGTTTGAACTTGCTAAAGTTCAGTTTTTAGATGCAGCTAATGATTTCTGTTCCTCAGTAAGTGCATTATAAACTGCAGAATTAAATGTAATAGTTTGTGTAGAAATTCCAGTTAAATCTGACACTGCTTCTAGAACATTATCAACTGAACTAGACGTTAATGAAGGAAGATTAGCTAAAGTAAATGACTTACTTGTAACTACACCTCCGAATTCTGTTAATTCAGTTAGCCAGTATGAACTTCCAAATGTATAGCCAAAAGCTGTGGAGTCTAATGACTTATCAGGAGATATAGTTATTTTGCCTAAAGATTTTAATTTTTTACAATATGTAAACATCTGATTTGTTTGACCAGTACAGTTTGGAGCGTAAATATCTGGAATGGTTTCAATTGATTCACAATAATTGAAAATGCCAGAAAGAGAAGTTGCTATAGAAAAATCTATATTTGGTAAAGTAAGCAAACTACTACAGTTACTAAAAGTTTGAAAATATTGAGATAATTTTAAATTTGCATCTATTTCAACTAACTTAGTGCAGTTATAGAAAAGTTGGGAACCTTGATTACTGGTGCTATTTAATAAGGTTATTTTATGTATACCATTAGCGGTGGAAATGGTATAAAACATAGTATTCATATTTTTGCCTTGGCAATCAAATGTGAATTCATCGTTTTGAGACCATTCACATCCGTAGAAAAAATGATCATAAGAATATTTATTTAGTATAAAATAATCCTCCAATTTTAATTCCCCACCATCCCTAAATTTATGCATATTAGAAAATCCTAATGATAATGGAATAATACTTAAATCAATTTTACCTCCACCACCTCCAGATATTTCTCCAATCTTTTCTGCATAACTTCTAAAGGTATCTGAATCTGATACAGCAACACCTTTAGCTACAATAGCATCTTTAATGGCACTCTTAGTACCTTCAAGATACGTTAATTTATCAGAAATTGTATTTGCCATATTATATATTTAAAATGACTTTATTCATTTGGAATTTCACCATTAATTGTATCAAGAGTAGTTGAAATATTACCAATCTGAGCCTGAATAGCTGAGATTTCTCCATCTAACTCTGTCATCTTTGCATTATAAGTATCTGTAGTTACATAGTTTGATAACTCACTTTTATCTGCTTTAAGTGCAACTTCATCTTTAGTAGCTAATCCAGATACATCAGGAATCTTATTCTCTACAGCTGTAAGCTCTTCTTTAGTAGCAAAATCACTAGTATCAGGAATTTCTGCTTTAGTTGCATAATTACTTAAATCTACAGATAGTTGCAAACCTTCTCCATTTCTATGTAAAGATAGAGGTTGATTAGCTTGGAATACTTCCATCTTAGAAGTTTCTAACTCCTCAACTTCCCCTTTAAGATTAGTAATCTCAGTATTAATTGGAACAAGCTTAGCATCTATAGATTGATCTACTAAAGGAGGAACTTGATCTTCAATACTTTCTGTTACTTTAGTATCAATTAACTCTTCTGCTTTCTCTTCAGAAATGTAATTACCTTTAGGTTGGAATCTTTCATCTGCTTCAATCTTAGTATAAGAACCAACAGGAAGTTGTCCAGATTCAATACCACATTTCTTACTTACATAAAAAGTTTGTGTATTTTTAGTATTCTTAAGTATAATCATAATTATCTAACTTTTATTGATTCCTCATACTCTTTAGAAGCTTTAATAGCTAATTCTTTATATTCAGCATCCTTATCTAAAGAGACTTCTGATAGATGCTCTAAATCGCAACTTAAAGGACAGATACATTCAGTAAATGAACTGTATAATTTAATATCCATTCCTTCTTTATAGTTAGTAAGTATATAACCTTCTTCTGGACTAACTACTTTATATTTTTCTTTAATTTCAATTTTCATAATTATGCAACTCGATTTATGCTCCAATTCTTTGAAGCGATTAATGATTTCTGTTCATCTGTTAATTTATCATATGCAGTAGATTTGAATGATATACTTGTATTAGAACTTACTGCTGTGCCAATAGATTCTGCTATAGTTTGTAATGAATCTGTAGATAAATTTGGAGATTGTGCAAAATAAAGAATTCCTCCTTTAGTTAAACTCTCTCCTAATCCATTTAAAGCTCCTACAGTTACTAATTCTGGACAATTTGCAGCAAAACTAGTACAATCTGTAACAAGATGGCAATCTATTTCTGGTGTAGCTGTTAATCTACTACAAGTACTAAACATATAGCTTATATCTGTAATTCCAGTAAAGGTAAAATTACTTGGAATAGTTGTTAGATATAATGCTCTATGAAACATATGATTACAATCTCCTTTAAATGGAATATTAATCGTTATATTATCTATATTAGTAGCTCCATCATCTGTCTCTGCAAATGCCCATTTTGGATCTACTAATACAAGATTTTGAAAATTATTCATTACAGAGAAATCATTATTATCTATTTTTACTCCAATAAATAAATAATTTGCACTTACTTCTTTAGTAGTTGTAGGTATTTTAACATTAGATAAAGTAGCACTATGTATTGTTTGACCCCAAAATTGAGATTCACTAGACCATCTTCCATATGCTTCATTAAGATTAGTAATCTCCTGGTTATTTAGATCAAAATGAGATGTTTCAAAAAACCCTCCTTTTCTACTTAAATCTCCACTATTTAACTTTACATCTGCATATGTTTGAGCAGAACCTATAATACTACAAAGAGGTACACCATCTATATTAAGGGATAAATCACTAAGATCTGCGGTAAAACTAAGTACTGTTGATTTAGTACCAGATCCTCTACCCATCCAATCTCTTTGAATATCACTTATAGTTCCATCATAGTTACTAAATATATAACTGCAAGGATCAACTACTGTAGTTCCTTGTGGAACAGGATTAGCAACTGTAACTATTTGGGGATTACAAGGATTAATAGGCCAGACTTTGGTACTGCCAATATAAATAGCAGTACCTTGTCTGTCACCTACATAAAATGTTTTTAAACCATCTCTAATATTCATATTATTCTACAATTAAATATTGTGTATTAGGATCTTTAGTTGATAAACCATCATACTCTGATTGAGTTAGAACAGTAATAGTATTTATTTGAGGTTGGGTTCCAGTTCCAGCTTCAATATAGTTTCCAGCAGGCTGAATACCTAAATCTGATAAACTCTTATTGCCAGATAACTCAACAGAATTAATCTGAGGTTTATTTGTTAACTGAGTATAATCGGTAGTCCCTCCACTACCAGATATTTCAAGATTACCTTCTCCTAAAATACTTTCACCATTAATAGTCTTTATATTAGTCCCAGAGACTAATTGCTCCTGATAACTATGATAACTAGTATCTGCTGATACTCCAGTTGGAGTAATAGTAGTTTGAACTACAGTATGATTAGCTGTAGTACTTTCAAAATGGAAAGTAGCTTGAATATTTTCTCCTGAAACAAAACATACTTCTGGAGCTGCTATATCACCATAACCTAGAATATTTACATAATAAAGCTCAAATGGTGTTTTATTAGCTATAGCATTCTTAACAGCAGCGAAATCTCCAGAAAGATGAGTAGTGGAATTTATAAATAGAAATGGAATATTAGAGCCACTTTCAATTTCTATATTACCTTCTCCAAGTAAAGACTGACTATTGATTGTTTTGATATTAGTTCCACTTACAAGTAAATCTTGTTTAGTAGCCATCTCTTTATCAAGAGCATCAATCTTGTTTCCATCTTCTTCTTGCTTTGTTTTAATAATTGATATGTCTGAAGTATTAGTTGCTACTTGAGTAGATAGAGATTCTACCACAGAAGAATCAGCTTTACCAGCAAGTTCTGTTTTTGTTGCATAATCTCCTACAGGCTGTTTAGTAGCAAGCTGCTCATCAACATAAGTCTTATCTGCTTTACCTGCTAAATCTCCAGAAACCTCTGCTTCACTTACAAAGTTAGAATCATTAGTAAGCTCACTAATTTTAGTTGGAATATCACTCTTTAAAGCATAATCACCAACTGGTTGGTATCCAGATAAATCTACAGATAATTGGGATTTATCTTCATTAAAAGCTAATGGAGCTTGTGGAGTAAATACACCTTGCTTAGTTGCAAGTTTCTCATCTACTTCATCTTTAGTATAACCTTTATTAGTAAGATCAACCTCAGTAACTTTAACAGTCATATTACCATTATTTACTAAGATTGCATTAATAACTACTAATACACCATTATCTTGGAAATAATAGCCATATAAATCAATAGTTTCGGGATGCTCAATAGTTGCAACAGGAATAACTATAATATCACCTTTATATGTAATCTGGCAGAATAAATAGAAGTCCAGATTAGTTCTAATAAAGTCATAGATATGTTTCTGTCTTACAGGATCATTCTCATCTAAATTAAGTAAGAAATGATTCTCAAAAGCAGAGATTACATTATCTATAATAGATATATTCTTTCCTGCTGTAAGCGTTCCTTGTTTTGAAGCTATCTCTTTATTAATAGCTGTATTTAAAGCATCAATTTCAGCTTTAGTATATTTATCTGCTAATTGTGCATATAGAGGACCATTAACAATACCAGCTTGATTAGTCTCTGTATTATATATTGGAAGTTCAACTGCTTCTCCAGTTTGATTACCAAATACAGGAGCTAAAGTAACTTTAGATGGGACTGATTGAATATTAATGGCAGGTACTATTGAAGCTGCTCCAGATAATTCAGTTCCATTTAAAGATGGTTTGTTACGAATAGTATTATAATCTGCAGAAATAGTATTCTCTTCAATTACTATACCGTCACCTTGAACGAGTGTATTTTGCTTTCCAGCAGTGGCTTCAGTAATCTCTGTAGTTACCTCTTCTTTAGTTGGATAGTCAGCTAGTTTCTCAGTAATCTGATTATCAACATCTTCAATAGAAGGAATTCCTAATTCTTTAGAAGGAATATTTCCATTTAATTCAACCCCATTGATTTCAGGCTTAAATTGAAGATCTTGATAGTTACTTGATCCTAACTGAGAACCATCCATAACCTTAACTTCATCATCCTTGTCAATAACAATAACTTTAGTCACATTTGACTTATCTATTGTTTCGACTTCAAGGACATTAAGATAGGGAAGAATTGTCTTTTCAGTTTCGTTTGCCATATTATTTTTCTATAAAATATAAATTATTCATTATGTGGTATATAAACAAAATAAGGGGCAAGTAAATTAATACTCGCCCCTCTTTCTGTTATTAAGCACCTACAACGCTTTGGATAGCTTCTGCAGATAACTCATAAGGATAAGAATCTGAATCTGTTGAAAGTGTCAGAGTATAAGCATTCTGATCACCTTTAGCAGTACCAGTAACACCCGTACCAGCGGAAGCGCTTACATAATCATCTTTACCTAAGAACCAATACTTACCATTGCTATCTTCAACAACAACTGCAAGCTGACCAATTGATAAAGCTGCAATCTCTACTCGTTTTGCTGTTTCCATCTTTGTAAATACAAGAGCAAGCTCATTACTTACATAATTAACACCAGCACTTTCATCTACATTTAAAGTTGAGGTTAGAGAACCAGTAGCCTTTCTAAATTGGTAGTTATACCATTTAGCTGAAGACTCAAGAGTAATAGCTGAAATCATATTGCTCTCAGGATCAACCGTTACACTTTTAACATCTGCATACTGGGTAATCCATACCTGTTTGATCCCACCCAATGAAGGTTGGCAATCAAGTGTGATTCCTGCGATAGTTATTAAACAAGCCATAATTTCAATATCATTTAGAAGTTAATAAAATCTATTGAAATTAAGCCTTGGCACCTAATACTACTTCGTCAGGGAAAGCAACTTGTACACCAGCGTTAAATTCAATAGCTAATCTGAACTCGCGGAAATCCTGTGAATACCACAATTCGAATTTCTCTTCATCGTTCATCATATCTACACCATAGAAGAAGTTCTTGTCTAACTGACCAGCAACAATCTTATCAGTTCCATTAAGACCATTAACAGCAATAACCTTAACCTGTGAACCAGGAAGATAAATCTCACCATCAAGGCTCTCTCCGCTATAGTGGAAATAGTTCTTCTCAACAAGTTCATTTACGAACTTACGGAACATATCGGCACCAACAAGAATCGAAGCACCATCAAGAACCTTCTCAGGAATTGCATTATAAACTGCCATAATGTCAGTATAGGCAGATGTTCCAGCAATTGTTACATCTACAGTACCAGCATCATCAGCAAGAATCTTAAGCAGACCATCAAAATACTTCAAGTTATTAGTTTCTGAAGCCGTATCACCCTGCCAGATAGCTACCTCAATAGCCTCTTTTACGTTCTCTACAACAGCATTTACGAAATCCTCTTCAAAAGGAAGAGTCTTCTGACCAGCGGCTACCTTAACTGCATACTGAGTCCAGTATTTCAGCATAGCCTTATCGCAATATGCCATATTAATCTTAATATTACCAGTCTTAAGAATTCTCTGAGAAAGAGTCTGAGTTCCAGACTCATCCCAACCACAAGTAAGACCATCACCGAACTGAACATCGGTAGATAACAGGTTAAGAGCAGCATCAGTTTTAATATCTGTCTGAAGATTAAATAAACTTGCACTCTTAGCTTTTAAAACCGCTTCCTTAATAAGAGGGAGACGTCTTTGCTCCACATAAGCAGGAAGCGTTGTCATAATTGGTGAATTTGCCATTTTATAAAATTTTAAATAATAATTGTTTGTGAGTTTTTGATCTTCCAGCTATTACATTATCAATAGCTTTCGGATTAAATCCATCTAGTTTTAATTCGTTTCTCGTTTTATACATTTTAATTAATTTTCCGTCTAAAGAATAACAACCAATGTTATAGTCTTTATGCCAATTAGAGCCAACTCTTGATTTAGAGATTTGAGCTTTAGATACTTCTGTATGATGTCTGCCATAAAAAGGATTTTTCTCTCCAGAGTGATTATGACCTTGTCTTTTTCCTCCTTTTAATCCTCCAGGTTCTTGATTCATACATAACGGATCTGTTTTTCATAAATCTCCAACTCAATAAGCTTCCCTTTCAGCATTTTCTTCTTTAGAAGCATTCAGTTCAATTATTGTTTTACGGTATGTACCAACTGTTCCGTATTTATCGAAAAAAGATTTACAAAACCGACCACTGCCTCTATAAGCCTTATCATTTTCTGGCTTATAATTAACTGTTCGTTTTCCTATATAATATTTGCCAATATGTTTTGGATGTAGGAAGTCGATTTTATAAATATAATGATACATTAACCAATAAAGTTTTTAAGCTTTCTATCTATTTCTGCTATCCCACTTATAGGAGCAGTTGTTTTATTTTCAAGTGTTTCCTCTGCTGAAAAAGCAGCACTCATCTTACTCATTTTTTCTACAGTCTTTTCAGTAGCTTCTGATTTTCCTTCAAGTTCTGCTACTTTCTTAACAAGCTTATCAACAATGTCATAAAGCTCATTAATTTCGCGATGAATAGCGTCGATTGCATCAGTCTCAGTTTCTTTAACACCGTCTGTTTCAACAGCAGGATCAGTAACTTCCTCAGCTTTTACTTTCTTAGTTCCACAAGCAGCATCAACCTCAACAGTTCTCATACCCTCTTCAGGATCAACCTCAGCTTTAGGATCAGTAATGGACTCTACTTTACCGTCTTTAACAACAATCGTTTTGCCATCTTCGGTAATATACTCACCATCAGCAGCAGGTGCATATTCGCCATTTTCATCAGCTACATAAACATCCATACCTTCTCTCAGATCCTCCTCTGAATCCCAAGTAAGCACAGCCTTGTCAGTTTTAACATCACTGAACTTTGCAAGCATCTTAGCTAACTCAAGTTTAATTTTTGTGAATTTACTCATAATTAATTAATGTTTAACTCTTTTTATTTTTCTCAACATTTTTTGAATCTCTTTAAGTTCCTCATATTCATCAGATTGTCTTTCTAAAGTAAACAATCCCTCAATAGAGAACCCTTTAAACTTGCCAGCTTTAATTGCATCCCATATAACAGGATTATTTACTTTATAAGTAGCAAATAATGAACCATCTGGGCAATCAGTAAATTCAACTGGATTAATTCCTCTATCTATATCTTTAATATATAGTTCTTGAAGAATTATTCCAGGGATTACTGAATCTTCCAAATGTTCAATATTTACATCAGTAGTTCTCTTATCATACATCATTTTTTCAGCCATTAAACGGAGAGTTTCTTTATCATATTGAATATAATATTCTCCGTTTTTACTATCCCGTCTAAATATAGGTATATCACATACCATTAAACAAGAAGTAACTATATGTTTTTCTTCATCCATCGAGAACTTCTGAGATTCCCCAAAAGCAAGCCAATTAACTTGGGTTGCAGGTTTACTGGTCAATGCTACGAACTCTATTCCATCACAATCATCGGCAATAATTGCTTGATATAATGGAAGATCATTATACATTTTTTCCATTTTTTATTAATATATAAGCTATTTTAAAAATGTAATATTGTTACAATCTTTTATTTTTATATATTTATATACTATCAAATGTCAAGTTTTTACTCAAATTTGTATCTAAGATAAATAAATTTTGACATAGCACTACTATATAAGCACTGATAATCAGCAACTTACATAGTAGTGTGTCAGAAATTTTACTCACTTTAGAAACTTGCATTTGATTCTGTAACTGCAACTTTAGTTTGAGCATTAGTAATATCACTCTCAACTACATAGCATTTAACAGGTTCATTTAATAAATCAGTCTCTTTATCACCAAGTAAGTTTCGAGTATATTCTACAGGAGCAGTGTTTAAAGCAGCAGGTGCTGCAACAGATGCAGAAGCAGAAGATGCAGATGCTCCACTAGTTTCATCTACCTCTCAAATCTTTTTAACATTTGCAATACCTGCAACTACTGCGGCTGCAGCTGCAGCAATACCTAAAGCAGGACCTACAATAGGAATTCCTGCCATAGCAGAGTATGCGCTATTTGCTGCTGAATAAGTGTCAATTAAAGCTTGTGCAGTAGCAAATCCTTTTCCAACTTTACTCTCTTCTCCCCAAATACTTGCCATACTTCCTGCAATGCTTGAAGCTACAGATAAAGTACCTTGTAAAGCTTGCTGCCTTGCTTTTTGAAGATTTTGATAAGCCTGAGTATTTGCCTGTTCATTAGCTAATTGAGCATCTGATAAGGCCATATTATTCTCAGTAAGAGTTCTTTGAATTTCCTCTTTTTGTTCAGCAGTTAATTGTTCATTCATTAATTGCTGACTTAATAAGGCATTCTCTTGCTCTATTCTACCTTGAGTTAATGAGAGTAAGTTGTTATTGTATTCAATTTGAGCATTGTATTGATTCTCTAAGTCCTCTCTACTCTGATATGTAAATTTATAACCAGTCCCTTCATAATCTCCAGCTAATCCAAATGCTTTCGATATACCTTGAGTATAAGTAGTCTGAAAGGTCTGCTCTCTTGGCTCTCTCAAATTACTTGTAGAAGATAAATCTCTAATCCTTTTTAATTCAGACTGTAGATCATTCCAAGCTTTATCTGCATCTGCTTTACGCTTAGCTTCTTCATCAGCTCTAGCTTTATCTCTAATCTTTTTAAGTTCTTCCTGATGCCAAGCTTCTACCTCTTCAATTCCCCTATTATACTTAATAGCTAATGCTAATAGTCTAATATATTCATCTTCAAGTTCATCTACTGGGTCTTTATCCTCTAATCTCTTTTGAAGCCATTCATCAAATTCATTTATTACCTTCTTAGCTTCAGTAGTGTTCTTTGTAATAGTTGGAATATTAAAGAACCCACCATACTTTTTATTAGTATCTGCTACATCCTCAAATAGCTTTTTAAGCCTTTTCTCAATGTCTTTATTTAAATCATCCAACTGTTTATAAGTATTCTCTTTATTTTGCTTTGTATACTCATAAATTGTATTTGAATAATCTTTTCAGAACATTGCTGTAGCTTTAAAAGCCTGCCAAGCAGATACCTCTCCAAAACTTGTATCAGAAATTTGATTCTCCAGTTCAGTACGTTTGTTTAAATACTCCTCATAAAGCTTAATTGCAGCCTGTTCAATAGCCTGAGCTTTTGCTCTTGCAGTTAATGCTTCTACATAATTACCAGTATTATTTACAAACGCATCTTCTGCAGTCTTTACATCAGTGATATTTAAACCAGTCTCTTTAATCTTATCTGAATATTGCTCTATAAACTTACGCTTAGCATCTGCAGAATCTCCAACCCTTTCGTAAGCTATTTGGAGCTCTCTAAAGATAGCTATAGATTTAGAAGCAATCTGATTAGTAGTATCTGTAATAGACTTTCTAAATTCAGCAGCCTCCTTTTCAGCTGATTTTATTGAGGATATATACTCTATTATCTTATTAATAGCTACTCCAATAGCTGTAGCTAATGCAATTCATACAGTTACATTACCAATAGTTTTAAGTGCAGTTTTAACTTTACCTACTCCAGAAGCAGCTTGTTCTGAAGCTTCAGCCATTGCTTTCTGAGCCTCTGCTCCTTTTCGCAAAGTTGGAATGCCTTTTTCTACATTTTCCTTTAATTCAGCAAGATCTACACCTAAACGTTTAGCAGCTTTCTGCATTCTCTCTGCTAGAGTTCCAGTCTCTTTTGCTGTTTCCTTTAAAAATTCAGCAACTGTAGTAAATGTAGGTTTTACTTCTTTAAAAGACTTTTTTGCAGTTTCTCCTAATTTACCTATAATTGGAATCGTATTAGATACACTCTTATTAGAAGCAGATATTTCAGCAGGAGTTCCAAGCATACCCTGAACCATTCCACCTCTGAGATTAATATTGGTGCCTTCTAAATCCTTGACTACTTTAGAGATATTACCTAATTCAGTTCCAACATTACCAACAGATGTGCCAATGCCATTAAGCTTAGATGTATCAATCTGATTAAGGTTTTTGGCAGCATTATTCAATCCTGTATTAAATGGGGAAATAAAATCAGTTAATTTCTTAAACCAATTACCTAAAGTGGGTAATTCTTCTAATAAATCTTTTATACCTCCCACACCTTGAACTAAAGCAATAGTAGATTGTAACTTAACCATTACTTTATTTAAATCTTCTGATTCTTTCCCAAATAAAGTAATAGCAGCAGTTGCAGCACCATATCCACTAGCTAAGCCAGTGGATATTTTAGCTACACTTTCAAATCTTTGAGCAGTAGTTCTCGAAGATCTTGCTATCTGCTCATTAATTTTATTGAACTCTGATTGTCTTTTACCTAGTAATGCAAGAGTTTCATTATATTCCTTAGTACCAATCTCTAAATCATTCAGAGAACTAGATAATGCGTCAATATCTTTCTTTAAAGAGTTTATTGACTTATTACTTGACTTAGTATCAATACTAATTACTTTTTTAATTTCTGTTTGTGCCATTAGATTGTAATATTTTTAACAGTATCTTCTGTTAGTGTTAAATTCTCTGTATATTTAATTGTTCCTGTTGGTCCGTCAGATACTCTAAATAAAAATTGAACTCCATTTTGAGCATATATTCTATAACTTCCATCATCTCTCATATAAGTGACATTTAAGAAATTATCATTTTCAGTTAGAATCTGATTAACGCCAGAAGGAATACCTCCAGTAGAAGTTTGAAGCTTTCCTGTAATAAGAATAGCTTTATTTGGGTCTGGAGTTTGAGTAAACATACATTGAGGGCCATTTATACTTCCTTGTTTATAAAGACTAAAGTAGAAACTTCTTTGGTCATATGTAGTATTCTCATTATAAGTAACTGTTAATTCTGTTTCTCCAGGTTGCCCAGATTCAGGTGTAATGCTTACAATTTCATTTGGACTATATCATCCTAATTCTCAAGGAATATTAGAAGTAACTGTAATCTTTTTAGTCCCAGCTTTATAATCTACAACTGGATCTGAATCATCAAATGATATATATTCACCTAGATTTTGAACTCCAGCTAAATAACTATTAATATCTTGAACTTTAATAAATTCGCATCTAACTGTAGAATCTGAATTAATATCATAAGCATCAATCTTATTAAGTACCCAGTAAGAATCTTCAAAATAATAGAACTGTCTAAGTAAATCATACTTAACATCTAAATCATCCAATCTTACAAAGCAGGTAACTTTTTTAGTATTTACATCAAATTGATCATTATAAAATTCACTCCAGAATCTACTATATAAAGTAGATTGTTCTAAATAACTAACTTTATCAATGTATATTTCTCTTGGAACCCCAAAATCTCAAGATGAAGATATAAAATTACTAGAAATAGTGTATCTTATAAATTGTGGTAATATGTTTCTTCTAATAGCTATTTTTTGTCCTGCAGAATTATTTTCACTATTAGTATAGATATAACAAGGTTCTCCATCATTAAGAACTGACATTTCTGTAACATCATCAGTAATCCAATAATAAATAGGATTACCATTTATATCTTTCATATTAACATCATCATTATAAAATAATAAAGTACTTTTTATCTCTTCAAGACTTTGTTCATTATTATCTAATGTATAAAAACAAGTTTTTGCAAATATATCATTTCCAGGAACATCCCACCATTCTGTAGTCTTACCTTGGTCTATAAAATTAGCTCCATATAAATCCTGATCATTAGTCTTTACTTCTGTAGAAGTTCTATTAAATAAACTATATGTAATATTATCATTCATAAATGCGGGTACATAAGTATTTCCAGAATTAAAGAAATTTCTAAAATACTTATCTGCATCTCTTGCTGATACTACATTTTGAAATATATTTCCAGAATATAAATCAGTATTATCACTATTAAAATTATATCCAGTGTTTAATCTTTGCTGACCATAATCTATATCATATTGTCTATCATATTTCTTGGCATAATATGTTTCTGGAGTTTCTAATGACATAGTGTATCACTTCTTATCAAATAATATTGGATTTACATTGAAGTCTTTAGAATAATCAATTCTTTTACTCCAATCAGAGATTATATTCTTAAAGAAATTATTTCTAGTATGTATTCTAATTGTTTTACTATCAATATCTTTTGTAAAATATAATCCAAATAGTTTTGCATAACTTAATAAGTAATCAGCAGGAGATTGTTCTGTCTTTAATAATTTCTGCTTAGTAATTAAAGCATCAGAAGTAACTGCTGAAGGCCAAGACGCTTTTAGCGTATATTGATCTTCATCATATAAAAATTCTGACCATCCAGCAACTCTATTTGCTGTGACATTATTAGGATGCATATTATCTGACTGTCATACAGCATCTTGGTTATATAAATTTTCAGTTCTTCTTGCAATTTGTATATTCACTAAAATCTTATTAACTTTAGGCATATCTTTTACAGTAAATCTGAAAGTATTAGTATTATTATCACTTTTGAAATAATACCTATTTCCACTATCTTTTACAAAATGCCCATAAATAGCTTCTACAGGTGCATCAGTTAATGGATAATAATTAAATCAAGTGCCAGGCCCAGATTGAACTTGAGTGTTTATCTTATTTGTAAAGTTATATAAAGGAGAGTATGCTATAGGTCTACTAGGAGATGAAGTATCTTCAGCATCATATATCAATATCTGTGCTGTTACTGATGTTCTGTAAGGATCATTCCTATAATCTGTATTTCCAGCTCTTCCGTTCCTTACATAAGATAAATATAAATCATTACCTGCTGAAACATTTGCATTATAAAATAGCTGAAAATCAACATTAATATTAACAAGAGTATTAGCAGGAGTTGCAGATAAATCAATTACTTGTCCTTCACCAGGTACTATTACATCACTCCCTGTAACACTAAATCTTCCTCAGTTTACTGAAGTAGTTGTTCCTCCAGGTTTTAATCCACACCAAAACAAATCATTATATTTAGTAAGTTTAGCATTCTCTGTAATATTATCTGATTCTTCATCTTCAGTAGATCCTAATAAAGGTAATGCGACAAACGCTTTATTTCAATATGGATTTGAATAATTAAAGAAACTATCATCAAATATCACATCATATCCAGAATTCTCTTTTCTACATATAGTTTCTATTAACTTACTTAATTTTAATGCTGGCCTTTGCATATAACTTCTAAGATCTCTCATCTCCCATTCTGTATATGCTCTATTTAATTTAGCTAATCCATATCCATTATAAGGTGTGTATGTAGTTCCTGAATCGGTCTTACTAGTAGGAAATAAATTATCTCCATTAGTATTTATTAAACAAGTTTCATTATCAAAGTTTTCATATAAACCGTTATATGCAGGAATAAATGTTAAAAAATCATAAATTTGACTTCCGTCATTTACTTTACTCCAATTAAAACAAGTATTTACAAAATCTTTATTAATGTGGAAATTCATTTCAGTATCGGTAGGAAGTACATTACCATCCTCATCAGTTACAAAGTATTGTAAATCAGCTAGAGTTCTAATAGTGCCATCTTCTTTATATTTAAGTCCATAAAAGAAATCTCCCAATCCTCCATATAAAGTAATATTATAAGTAATAACTGCTTGCTTTATAGAGATGCTATTTAACTGCATATATCCTGATTCAACTAAATATCCATTATTATAGATTCCAAAGTCAACTCTTTTTGAAGGATCAAAATATATGCCAGAGAAATTACCTTCTTTTATATGGAGAAATCTATCTAACTTATAAATCTCTCCAAAAATCTTATTATTGTTTTTGTCTCCTGGAATGCTTATAGTCTTACTGAATGAATTTTTTACTATTGTTGGATTCTGAAAATCTTCTACAGTATAAGTCATTGGTAATGATATGCCTTCAGAACAATGTACTTCTTTTCCTGCAATAAATAATTTAATATTCTTTCTCATAATTATTTACGATAAGTATCTTGAGAAGTTTCTACATTAATTGTATAGTAGAACTTATTCTTACCTTGATTAGTATAAGTTTTATATTCACAATTTGTATCTGTAATTAATACTGGAGTAATAGTATTATCTTTAAGATTATGCAAATATACTTTAGTACTCTCAATTAGATTAAACATCTTAGAAGCTTGAATATCATTTAAATAACCAGTATAAAGAACCCAGCTTGAAGTTATAGTATTCAAATACTTATTTCTTGCAAACTCTTGTGATGTATTTAATACCTTACGAGTATATGTTTCAGATTTAATCTCATCATTCTTTTTAACATTACCCTCAACAAGTAATGAATCCCATCCACCTGCTGAATTAGTATAATATAATACATAATCTTTACCTGTAGTATCTATATCATATCTAATCTGTCTATCACTAATATTTCCACCTTCTACAAATCCTACTATTAAATAGCTTCCACAAGGCCATAATTTATTACTTAAATCTTCTGTATATGTATATCCATTAATTCCAGAATTTAAACTAATATCCATAGCAGATTGTACTCCATCTATATAAAAGAATCTATTAATAACTCCAGTTCCAGTTGGTAGAATTCAACTTGATACTAAATACTGCCTTGGATCAACTAAACCAGTAATAGGATCACTTAACATAGTGCCTTTAGTTAGATCTCTATCTTTATAACTCCAGTCATTGAAGAAAGTAATTGGTTTTTCATTTCCACTAGATGTTATCAAAGTAAATGGTTTCAAATATTCTGGAGATACTATTGTTTTTGAAGTATTAAATATAATTCCATTAGATAGATAATTTTCAGCTACATTATTTAATAGAAACTCTACTCTATCTGTTTCAGGATATTTATAAGCCTTGCCAGCATAAACCATATCTCCTGCATAATCTAGATGATATTCAATAAAATCTGAACTGATTATCTCATTCCAAACATAATCTTTCCAAATAGGAGATATATCAGATTTAACAGATTGTGTAATATTAATAGATAAATTAATAATACTTGAACTATTCTTTATAACAGATACTCCAATAGTTGCTTGTCTAGAAGATAAACCTGAATTTTCTGCAATGTTCAAACTAATAGTTGCTACACCTTGAGGATTCACAGAGAACTTCTGACCACTAATCCAACCTACAGGAATACTAAATACAACATCATCTAAGTTATTTGAGCCTGTACCAATTATATTTAATGTAGATGCAGTTCAACTTACTTCATAATTAGTATTAGGAATCATTAAAGATGTTGCAGCTTGTTTAATTGGAACTGTAGCTTCAAGAGTATAACCTCCAGAAGTTGTTGCAGTAACCATTGCACTAAACTCTAAATTATTAGTAGTTTTATTCTCTGGAACAGTTAATACAAAATAGTTATCAACAATAACCTTTTTAATATTACTAGCTTGAGGGCAGGTGACATTAAATGAAGTAATTGTTTCTTCTGCTTTAGTTGTACTTAAATGGAATTCTTCAGTAACAAAAGCAGATGCTCCATAAGTTCCAGATGAAGGAGTTACTACTAACTTTAAATCTTCTGGAGTATTACTCTTTTCAATCTTAAAGCCATAACTATAACTAATAAATTTATTAGTGTCATAATAAGCTCCTAATTGGATAGTTCCAATTAAATCGGTATTCCATTGAGTATTAGCTCTTACTGTGAATTTAAACTTAATAGAGCAAGAATCCCAATCCAGAACTTCTATATTAACTAAAGCTGTAGCATTAACAACTGCTGCATCTCATTTAATAATATCTGATCTATTTAATACATACTCTACTGTATATTCTCCACCAGTATTTGGTACATTAATACTACTATTAGCAGGATAGAATCCAGGAGCTTTACTATGTAGATTAATTGGTAAATCTTCCATTAATAAAGCAGTAGTAATACCTCTAGGATAAAAATGAAGTACAGTAGAAGAATCGGTAGTTATTGTTGTGGGAGATAAAAATTGTATTGTACATCCAGAAGTACTTGGATCTTGTATAGTTACATTTAAAGGACCCTCTTCAGTATAATCATCTCCCCAAGTCCAATAATCATATTCTCCAGTAATTCCCCATCCAGGATTATTCCATTTAACAGGAAAACTCCTTGATGCGTTATATATTCCTAATTTACTTGGTATAAATGCCATTTTTAAAAGTTTTTAAATAAATAATAATCTACTTGTCCTTGAAGATCTTTAGTTATAGCATCATCAAGAAGTTCCATATAATTGTTCTCTATATATTCTATAGTATTAGCAAGTGGATGTTTTCCTTGAGTTCCTTGAAGATGTATCTTTCTTCCAATTAAATATGCAAGTTGATCTACAGTAGGTAACTTGCCATTATAAGGTCTTGGAATTACTGGCTTAGTTTTAATCCAACTCTTTATATCAGATAATGGAGGAAATTTACCAGAATGTCTGCCTTCTTCAACGTATTTCCAATAATCTAATAAACTAACATTAACTTCATAATCCCCATTTTGGGTCTCAACAATGTAATTTAAACTATTACCTAATGCTCCAGTATCATCAGTCCTTGTTTGAACCAATTCCTGTCTATATAAAGAAATTATAAGATCTCCTCACTTCCTTAATAGCTCATTTAAATTTGGGAAATTTAGTTCTTGAATATTCATTTTTGTTAAAATATATTAATTTATAGGTGAGTATCTAAACACAAATAGGGAGATTTACTCCCTATTTAAGTGTCAAGTTTTTTACTCACTTTTAGTAGTTAAAATAAATAAAAACTGACATTTTAATGTTTTCGTTTTCATTCTTCAATCTGTCTATTTTCTTCATTAGCTTTATCTATAACATAGCATATAATGTTAAGAAACTCTTTAATCTGCATATCATATATCTGATGCCAATTAAATTTAGTAACCTCACTTACCTTATCTATTCAGATAATTCAGCTTCATTTTTGAGTAAAAGGATTAATCGTCTCGTCTGTATTAAGCTCTTCAGAAGTTTCCTCCTTTCCAGTTTGTCCTTGGTTTTCCTTAGTCTCTTCTTCATCTCCCTTTCCGAAGAGTGAAGGGTACTCAGAGTTGATAGTCGCAATAAGTTTACAAAAAAAAACATTATGTCAGAGAATATATCAATTGTTAGATGAGTATTTAAGAATTCTGCCTCATCAATAGGGTCATAATCTTCTCCATACTTCTTACCTTCTGGTAATAAAAAGCAAGCAGCTAGATTTGGCATATAATCATCATACTTCTTATAAAAATTCTGAAAGTCAATATATTGACTGGCCGTCATCTTATTAACATTAAAAAAGACTTTATATTCCCTGTCTCCAATAATATATTTAGTTTCTGGAGTTTTAGGTTTATATGTACTCTCTACAAATTTAAGATTGTTAATTAATTCTTGTAATTTATTCAGCTCCATATTTTGAATTTCTTCTAAAGAAATATCACTAAGTACAGATACCATAGCTAAATTCATATCTAATTCATTTTCTCATTCTTTTCTAATTACATCCAATAGTTTTCTATAATGAGCTAAATTCATTTCATTCCAAGATTTTATCATACTATTTAATTTTAATATTATAATGTCCTTTGTTTGTATTTAATGAGTCATAGGCTAGCATTAATGAAATTACTGTATCATCATTAAATCCAGATGGAGCATTATAACTAACATTTCCAGTTTTTGGATTATATGAAGCTTCATATAGTCTTAACTCATTTAAAAGTTTATCATCTTTTAATAATCCTATCTTTTCATTCTCCAAAGCAGCTTGAAGCTTATTAACTATATCTGCCTTACTCTTATTAGTAGTTAAGAATCGTATAATCCTGATTTTCGGATTCTTCCGAACTAACATATCATAGAAGACACTACCAATTGAGTTTTGTTCAACTTGTACAATCTTTATAAATCCTTGATACTCAGTTAGTATATTTGTTAATAAATCAACTTGCTCTGTTGGAGTTTTATCGTTAAAATACTTTATAAAGACCATTTGCCCAGATTCATTTAAAGCAGTAACACAAGTATAGTCTTTACCACTCCCAGTAGCCCAGTCTATTCCTATATAAAGACTCTGATAATCTGGTTTTTTCTCAATTATGCAATTAGCTATATTATTAAATAAACATCCATCATCATCTGCAAATTCCCCTAAGTATTCGGTTCTAAATTTATTTTTTGAGGTTGTAAGTCGATACATCTCTAACTTCTCTTTATCTAAAAGCATAGATGTATCTTCTAAAGCTCAATCAAATGATTTATAGAACTTGTCATATTTCGGATCTAACCCTTTAGTAAAGCAGTCATAAAAGAAACCCTCTCGGAACCTTGGAGTACTAATAATTAATATTGGAGCAGACCACACATCAGTAGTAGGTTTAATAATTTCAAATACTTCATCTTTTAAGTAAGCAGCCTCATCTAATACAAGTAATCCACTTACAGAGAATCCTCGTAACGAATCCATTTGTTCTCCAGATCTAAATAATATAGAACTGCCATTATTAAACTCTAATTCAAGCAAAGTTTCATTCTTACGTTTAAGAATATCTGCTTCAGCTATAGCATTAACTATTTCTTTAAACACTTTTCTTGATTGTCCAAGAGTAGGTTCTACTATACAATTGACTGTTTTTGGATAGTTAATTGCAAATCGTAATAATTCATTTTCAGCTAAGAAAGATTTACCTACTTGTCGTTTAGCTTTAATTGTAAATATCCTTCCAGATCTATAAGCATCTGCCATAGCTATATGAACCTTATATTGGTACATAAATGGCCTATATCCTTTATATATCCTTGTCATTTATAATAGGATCTCCAAATTTAAATTGGCATTCATTATTTTGAATATTAACTTGAATTTCTGGTTGATTTAATCCAAACATAGAATTTATTGTTTTAATAACCTCAGTAGCAGATCTTACATCATTTTTACTAATAGCAATATCCAACAATGTTTCCAATCTTGTTAATTGTATATGTCTTAAATTCTTTATAAGATTATCGTTTTTATCTGCAATAATCTTATAAGCTTCTCTAATATATTTAGCAGCAGTAGTTTGCCCAACTCCATATTTAGTTTGAAGTTCCTCACTTACTTTATTTCTGGACCACCCTTTATTAAATAATCTTGCTGCATAAAGATATTTAGTTTTTTGTTCGTCTATTTGATCCTCTTTTACTTCTTCCTTTTTCGGTCTCCCTATTTTCTTCGGCAGTTCCTGATTCTTTACTTTCATTTTCCTTTAGTTTTTCTTGATATTCAAAATAGATTGGGGCAATCCTCTTTATAAGATTAAGTATACAAGTAGCACAAGCTACGCTCATTCTATATTCTTGTTCAATTAAATATTCATAAATCTCTTTAAGCTTAATTACATCCTGCTTTTGTACATTTCTGCAATAATTAGACTTAGTTGCAGTTACAAATCTATCTTCAAATCCTCTTAAATATTTAAACTGCTCTTCTGTTAATTGTTTCATAATTAGCGCTTTTTAGTATAAGTAAATATAGAAATTAACTTTCCATTCTTGTAGTGATAAATAACTTCTGTTTCCATAAAATATAATTTTTAATTAATAAGTTTGTATATAACATCTATCAGCTTAGTAGATGCATCTTTTAATAATATCATAATATCTTTAATTAAGTCGTTATAGTATGCAACTAGCAATACTAATAATAAGTTCGGCAAACTAAAACCAAATCAAAATAAACTAATTATACCAATTCAGGTGCCTAAACACCAACTACACACTCAAGGCTTAATCATTCAATCTTCATTAAATGGTAATCCTCTATATAAGTAATTTCATAATCTTTTCCTTATAGGAATATCAATTCCTGACATAGTATATATAACTATAACAGTATTAATTATTAGAATACTTCCAAATAAACCCATAACAATGTTTCCAATTTACTTTGTTCCTACAAAACTTGGAAATGGTTCCATTATCATATCCCAAGCATCTTTTTATTTCTCTTATAGAATCTCATACTTTAATTAGGTTGCCATCTAAGTCATACTGAGCTACTTTTTTAGCAAGTGGGCCATTTGTTAATTTTTCAACAACTTTCTTAGTATGAGTGCCATAATTTAAATTATACTTAGCAGTACACCACTCCAGATTTTCAATTCTATTGTTTAACTTATTTTCGTCAATATGGTTTACTTGAGGTAAATTATTTGGATTTGGTATAAACGTTTCAGCTACTAATCTATGCACTCTAAAATTATATGTTTTGGAATGCAGTGAAATCACAATATAACTATATTCTCTAGTAATATATTGTTTTATAATCTTACTTGAGTAATTATATTCTCTGCCATCCTTATATTTGACTACCCTTTGCATAGTTCTAACTCTACCAAGAGTACTTACTTCAAAAGGAAAATCCTTGTATTGTTTCCATTCTTCTAACATATCCTTCCACATATTTTATTTCTAATATTACTTATGCACCTTGCTATGGTAGTATGACTAATTCCCAATATTTTTCCCACTTCTCTATAACTGTGATATTCAGCATATAATATGATTACTGTCTTATCTGCCTTATTAAGCTCAAGTCATTTTGGATATATACTTAATAGTCTATCATCCATATTTGTAAACATACTATAGTCTATTTCATACTCAGTAAGTAAATCGTCAATATTAATCTTCCGTTTCATTTAATCAATCCTCCAATTCGTCATTTTGTTGTTCAAGTGGTTCTTTAACAATCTCATAATATCGTTTATATGCATAATAGTATCTGCTATTCTTACTGAACCAGTTGTTTTTAAATACTCTTACAATTCAGTATTTTAATTCATTTTTGGCCAATAAACTATTTAATTTGGCATTATCTGTCTCTAGTAAAGCCAGTAGACAAATTTGAAAACAATCATCATCCATTCCAAATTTAAGTTTTAACTCTTGGCAGAAGTCATAGTATTTGGTAATAATCTCATTATTCGTCATTTGCTATATAATTACTAAATTCTGTATTTACATCTATCTTAATGGCTTTCTTTAAAGACAACTCTGTTTTTAATGAATAGCCATAAGTTCCTCCAAAATCTGTTGTAGAACAACCATATTTCATTGAATCTTTAATAAAAGCTCTTTTTACATCTTTATAAATATAAACTCCATCATCAAATATAATGACTAATATAGAGTTACATTTACTAAGTATATCAAACTTATCCCTGTTTATAATTGTAGTTGGATATTTATCTGATTTAAATCTTCTCCTTTTAACTTCAATTATATAATCTATATTATTCCAAGTAAATGTTCCATCATATCTGGAATAATCGTCTTTACATCATTCTATTTCTATATTATATTTATCTTTAAATAGATTCTTTATAAAGACTAAACTTCTTATATCTGTTTTCATTATCTTACATTATGAATTTTTAAGGTTACATCACAATACTGTTCATATAATTCAGATACTTCTGAACTTCCAGGATTATACCACATTACAGAGTCTAATTTATGCTGAAGTTCTGCCTGTTCTAATCTAAGCTCAAATGTTTTAGTTTGGTAGTCTCCATAAGCATTATATACTCTAATACCAGCTATAATAAAGCTAAGTACTAATAATCCAGCTAATATTTTATTTATCTTTTTCATAATTAAATATATTAGAAAGAAATACCTAAACCAAAAAACCAAGAGGATTTCTTTACCTTTTCATTGGTTTCAATCTCCTTTAATGCCTCATTACATAATTCTTGAGCTTTCTCAATAGAACCATCTTCAGTAATCTTACCATCTAATATATCAAGAAAATATTCAAGTGCTTCAATTTGTTTAGTTTTCATAATTTATAAAGTTTAATTGTTAATATTATGTCTTACTTTCATAGTACAAATATACAACAAAAAATTCCAATTTCCAAATTTTTTAGGTATTATTTTTATTATTTTCAAAAAAATATTACTATTTGTATTTTTTAGTGCTAAAAATTTTGTAGATTAAAAAATTATTCTTATATTTGTAGTGTGATAATAAAAATACAATTTTAAATAAAAACAATGCTTAAATTATTTGGATTTTAAATAAAAATGTTGTATATTTGTACTATCAAAATAGATTATTATAATTAAAATTTTAAAGACTATGAAAAATTCGATTAAAAACAATGGAACAATTATTATTGAAGATAATACAATTAAGAGCACTATGGAGAATTCAATTCCTTGTTCTGATGAACAATTTGCTAACTTATTAGCTAACTCTCCTACAATTGCAGCTTATTTTAGTAAAAATAAGTAATTCTACTACTTCTAGGCAGGTGAAAGTCCTGCCACTTTTTAATATTAAGGTGTCAACTTTTTACTCACCTGATGTGTATAGATAAAATAAAAATAGACAATTAATAACCAAAATTATTACAACTATGAAAACATATTTAAATGAAATTATTAATGAGTTGCCAACTAACTGTTTATTTGATAAAGGAAAAGTTGGATGTGGAGGAACTTCAATGGCAATTGAATGCAATAAGCCTTATGTTATTTGTGTTCCATTTACTAGCTTAGTTGAAAATAAACTTCAACAATATCCAAATGAAAGACGTACTGAGAAGATATTTGGAGTTTATGCTGGTGTTACTATTAAAGAGATTAAAGATTATGTAGATAGTGTTAAATGCCCTAAAATCATTGTTACCTATGATTCTCTTTATAAAGTTATTTCTGCAATTAATCCTAAAGAGTTTAGCATTTTAATTGATGAATATCATATTCTCTTTAATCAGTATAGCTTTAGAAGCTCTGCTATTCAATCAGTGCTTAAATATTATAAATTATTTGGTAATTTTACATTTATGACCGCAACACCTTTAGAGGAAGAGTTTGTATTAGATGAATTAAAAGATTTAGAATTAGTAAAGCAGGAATGGGATGATGTTATAGATGTAAAAGTGCAAACTGTTAAATGTGATAATGTAGAAGCTTCTACTATTAAACTTATAAATGGATTTTTAAACGGACAGGTTGAAGGTAACGCCTACATATTCGTTAATTCAGTAGACTTTATAAAGAACCTTATTAAGAAAGCCAAATTAACATCTAATAATACCAGAGTTATATATTCCAAAAACAATAAAACTAAACTGTCAATTCCTAATTCAACAGTCTTAGATGAACCTAAGAAAATAAACTTATTAACTTCAACTGTATTTGAAGGTTCAGATATTTATGATGAAAATGGAAGGATAATAATTATATCTGATCCAAGTAAAGCTAATACATTACTTGATATATCAACTTCTATACAGCAGATTGCTGGTAGAATTAGAAATAGTAAATATATTAATTGGATAACTCACATTTATTCTACAACAAGATATGCTGATATATCTTATGAAGAATTTAAAAAGCTTAATATCCAGAATATTGAAGAAACTAAAATTGCTGTAGAAGCATACAATAAACTTCCAGAGATAGCTAAAAAGAAACTTAGAGAATTTACTTCTGATGCATACATTAAATTAAATTGGGATGATGTATTTGAATTTGACCCTAATATGGCTAAAATTGATTTATTTAATTTTAAAGTATCTAGAGGACTGTATTCTGCTAGAGCTAATCTTTCTAAGGAATATATTAATAAAGGATTCAATAAAGTGGTAGAACAATACGATAATTCTATAAAAATAGATCTAAATACTAAAACAAAAGCATTTAAAGATATAATTAAAGAAGTAAGAGGGGAATATGAAACTTTATATAAATTAAACACACCAAAATTAGATGATGCTCTTATTAAATACCCTTGGTTAATGGATGCTATTACTAAACTTGGATTCAATAAAATGGCCACTCTAAAATACTGTATTACTAAAATAAAAGATGAACTTATTAAAACTTCAGATAAATCTGTAGATAATAAAGTAGCAAATAAACTTAATAAAGATATAACTTTAGGTATGTGGTATTCTAATACTGATATTAAAAAGATACTACAAAAAGCTTATGATTTAGTTAATAAAACTAATGCTAAAGCTACTGATATTACAAAATATTATGAAGTTAAGGTAACTAAAAAATCAGTGAATGGAAACAGATCTTATGGATATACTATTATAGGTAAAAAGTATGTCTTTAAAAATTAGTATGTCTATTTTTATTTTTATCTATATACATTAGTTGAGTAAAAAATAGACATTTATTAAAATATTTTAATTATGGAAAATGATATTAAAGAAACAATTAAACAAACAGAAGAGTATATTAAAGAGTTAGATAGATGAATTCTCGAATGTAAAGAGGCTACTAAAAGATTTGGTGATATTATAGACAAAGTATTAAAAAATAAAGATTATATGTTTATTTCTAAATTTGATTAATTATGGATGATCATTTATTTAAAAAGCTTGAAGAACTAGAATACAGAATAGTTCAACTAGAAAACCAGAATAGAGGTTTAGTTTGGGAAGAAGTAGAAGAAATACCAAAACCAGAAATTACTAATGCAACATATACTGATTAATATGAAATACCAAACCTATAAAGTATGTATAAATGGAGTGCATTATGTATATGTAATACCAGAAAATAGTAAGTTTTTAGTAGACTTACAAACAGGAGATTTAATACCTAAAGATGAGAAATTATTTGAGATAATGGAATAAACAAAAAGGAGGGTTATTTGCCCTCCTTTTCTTTTTTATTAAACATATCTTCACTTGAATCCTTTTACTTTATATCCTTCTCTAATTGCTTTAGAAATAGAATTTTTATGAACTCCAACATCTAAAGAAGTACTAACAGCACAATCATATTCTTTAATAAGAACATCATCTTTATATGCACCTACTTTTTTGGCTCTAGGATTATTGCCAAAAGAATTATTTAAATAGCTCAAATCTCTTCCTTTCTGGCTATCACTCATCTTTTTCCTAGTTTCTTCTGATAGATGTCTTCCAATACTTTTAGCTCTTATCTTATCTTTTCTTTCTTGAGTAAATATAATTCCACAAGTACCGTCTCCTCCATCAGTAGCATTATACCCATATTTTGGATTTCTAGTATTATACTTATAAATCAGAATCTTTTCTAAAGTCTTAGCACAAGCTTCTGGAAGATTATCTCTAATTATAATATGCTCAAAATTATCTCAACCATATTTTTTAATTGCTTTATAAAATGGCTGCTTTTTGTAACCTGTACCATTAGCTCATCTTATTTCAGGTTTCTTACAGGTAATACCAAAATATAATTTATTATTAGTTTTATTCTTATGATAGTAAAGAGAATACATTATACTAATGTGAAATATTGGTTCTTTAAATTATTAGGATTATATGAAATATGCCATCAAGAAGGCACTCCTTTTTTAGGTTTTTCTCTTATTATTTGTGAGAATTTAATAGTTGGAATTAATTGCTCAATAAACTTATCAAATTCTTCCATTCTTTTATTTGCAGGTTTTAAATCAGCAGCAAATCCTCATAAATGATCCGAGGTTTTAGATCCACCAACTGCTTTATTTAAAAGATTACTTCTATAACCTGATGTTACTATTATAGCAGGATTACCGAGATTGTTGTCATTGCAATATTTTGCCCACTTTTCTCTCATAGTATCCAATAAATTATCAACTAATATATTCAGGTTTGAAATTGTTTTTTCATCTGGAGTATTATCAATGCCTTTTTGTTCAGCAGTTGTAGATCTTGTTAATTCGCTAATAGTAAAATATTTCATTATTTAATAATATCTTTAAGCATAGTATAACGGTAAAATAAATGACATCCTGCACCAAGTGCTATGAGTACTAATGTAATCCAAAATGGAATTACTTTTACAATTAAAAAGACTAAGATTATAATTACTATTGCTATTAAATATTTCATCCAATATTTCATAACTTATTTATTTAAAATTATACTTATTTTAATTCCTGCATCTCTTAGTTTTACTCAAGTATCAACTGGCATCTCATTATCACAATAAGATAATCCTAAAATTCCAATATCTCTATCTTCTGATTTTAAATAGAATATTGCAATCTTATTAACCTCATTAGATTTAAATGCATAATACATTCTTCTATCTAATTCCTTTATATCTTCAACATCTCCAAATCATCCTCCTTTTTTAGATGTTTCCAATATAAATAAATAATCAGATAATAGGAAGTCTTTATAGTGACTTGAAACTGGAGCAACTCCAGGTTCTGTTTCTTCACTATTCATAATTCCATAAGTGAATGGTAATCCTCCTAATCCTGAAGTGCCATTATGATACTCAATAACTCAAGCTCTATCTGCATTCGTATCATTTAAAAGATCTTTAAGGATATATCTAACCTTAAGATCCGCTTCTTGTCGTATTACTTGATTAGTATTATGAACTGTTTCTATATAACTTACAACTTTATCATATATTATTCCTGGATTAGTACTTATAATTATTACATAAGAAATAAATATAAATCCAAATCCGCCTTTAATTATTTTTCACAGTCCATATTTATCTACTCATTCTAATACCTTTCCAAACCAGTTTAATTTATTTTCCATTACATATTATCTTCGCATACTCCAATAATATTGTCTACAGCTAAATCAACTCTAACAAATACTCCAGTGCAAATATCTTTGAACTTCTGATAAAATGGAGTAAAAATTAAAGGATAAGAAATATCAACTTCTGGATATTGGTTATTAAATCGGTTAATTATATTAGTTAATGCTAATATTCCAGCTGATTGCTCTTCAAGCTGATTATTATCAGTCTCATCCCATCTTGCTATAAAATAGAGATTTAAAGAGTAAGTAATAGTATCCTCATCCATATTAAATGTATTTGGAGTTATATAAAATACATTATATTCAATAGTTGGGATACTATTAAGTTCATATATATCCTTACTTCCTACAAAATTAATATTGGGTTCTTCAAGAGCACAAGCTTTTAAATTGTTTATTAATTCAAAATACGTCATTTTACTTACTCTTTTTATTGTTATCACTTGAAGGGAAATCATAAGCTCTTTGCAGAGGACCTTCACAAGAATTATATCTCCAACCTTTACCTCTAGCTCCACCTAACCAAATAGTACAAGATGAACTTGAATACATATTTGGATACATATCTTTAAGAGGTTTATAAGAATACAATTCAGGAAAATCATTATAATATGTAATTACCCAATTTTGCAATCTAGTTTTAAAGAAATCTGCTTTATCTCTATAATACTTCTTAATAAGATTAACTTGATTAATATCAGAAGTTAAATCTTTCTCATCATCAGTCCTCATAACCCCAAAGTTACTAAGCTTAAATGAGATGGGTATAGTAATCTCACTTAATACTTGATAAAGTAAATAAGGCTGAATATAGTAATCTAGCAATTCTTTATATCTATGATTTTCTGGGTCATCTATTGAAGTAGGATCATAAATAGGAGGTTCTATTGGATGAACTGGTTTATTTGGATCTTTTCAATCAATTACTAATTTCTGAATCTTTTCTAAGAGCTTAGTTCCAATTAATGACTGAAGCTCAATATCTTGTGCACTAAAAATTGCTGATTGCAAGTACTTTCCCGATACATTATTATCTAGACTAGAATTAGATTTAATATAGTCTTCGGATATAAGCATTACGTTTCTATAACTATTCATAACTAAATTTATTATTTTTATAAAGTCTGTTTTCTTTTAAAGCTAGATTCTTATGACTGTATAATTATTCAACATTTTCTGCATTATCTGACATTCCTTTTGGAGTTAAACTAAATGGTTCAATAGTAATGCTATTCTTAATACCGAAGATTTTATCAAATGAATCACAAATTTCTGATTGTATTGGGCGTACAAAAGTACGATTATATAGCTTAAATGCTTCATTAAACTCATTTTCATTAAATCCTGAGCTATAGTTTAAACCGAACAACGAAGGATTAGCTCTGAAGGCACAGAATATTTGATCTCTGGTTCTCTCAGATAATGAT
>ENA-ORTF01001253-ORTF01001253.1-human-gut-metagenome-genome-assembly--contig:-NODE-1253-length-30495-cov-4.000526_pt1 | contig 30495 bp, 37 predicted proteins | sample MGYA00241908_ERZ509180 | MGnify/ENA primary metagenome ERZ509180 (study PRJEB26280, sample SAMEA2338814) | human gut metagenome | biome: human gut; feature: human-associated habitat; material: faeces... | reverse complement strand
TTTTATAAATAGTGTATTATTAATAAATTAAAAAGGATTTGTGTGTATGAAGGAAGAAAGTTATATTTTGCCGCAGAAAGCGGGCTTAAGGCAGCTTAAAATTTCAGATATAAATGCCGGTGCACCTGATTTAAAAAATATTTTTGAATCAAAAGCTGTTGCAATTGCAAAATGGATGATTAACTGGATTGACGCAGGGTTAAAAGACGGCATTATAGAACCTAATAATCTTCTTCCTTCAAAAGCTGAATTTGCATATTTTCTCGGGGTAAGCGTTGGAACTATACAAAATGCTTTAAGATATATAGAAGATTTAGGCTATGTAGAGTCCAAGCAATGTATCGGAACTATGATTAGAGATAAGAATAAAGAGAGTGTAAATATACGTAAGCTTACTTCAAAACGTGAAATTGCAATTGCTGAGATTAAGCAATATATTCTTGAACATAAGTTCAAGTCAGGTCAAAACCTGCCTTCCTCCAGAACAATCGCAACTATTATAGGCTGCTCGGCTAATACAACAAGACTTGCTCTTGAATTTTTGTGCACTGAAGGTATTATTGAACATAAGTTTAAAAATTCAAAGGAATCAGGCTGGCTGCTTAAAAATACTGATTTTATAATGGAACAGACACCTTCCACAATTACACAAAAAACTCTTGTCAATAAAGTTGAGAATGATTTAAAAAATTACATAACATCAAGCTTTAAGGTTGGAGATAAACTCCCTGCACATTCCGAACTGTCAAAATTCTTAAAGGTAAGCATAAAAACAATTCATGATGCCTTAAAGGTGCTGATTGATGAAGGTATTCTGCTTCCGCGGCGCGGTCGTTACGGCACAACTGTTATAAAGCTTCCTAATGATAAGAATATACTTATAAAAAAAGAAACTTCAATTTTTGCTCCTGCACAGGAAACAGCTTTTTATTATTATGAAAAAACCCAAAACCATATTAAGCGTATGATTAGCGAGAATTATGAAATAGGCTCAAAACTTCCTTCCATAATGGAATTATCGAAAGAAATGGATTTGAGCCCAAATACAATAAGAAAAGCGTTCCAAAATCTTGCCAAAGAGGGGTATCTTGCATTTTCCCGCGGAAGATACGGCGGAACTTTTGTGATTGATATTCCTCAAACAGAAGAAGCTGCATTCAAGTGGCTTGCTGTTAACCCAAAGTATGCAGAAGTTTATAAAAACTAAATGTTACGGCAAATTTTTCCAGTAGCTTTTGTCTGTAATTGCATAATAAGTACATCCGATGCCATTCAACTTGTGAGTGGAGCCGGCTGAACAATATGTGTTTTTATTGGCAAAGTTTGTATTTGGAGTGCCGGCCGGTATGAGTTTTCCGTTTTTTAAAAGCTGAAAACTGAACAGATCATGCCCCCATATATTTGGTTTTTTCTTAATCCCGTTTACATCAACTGTGATGATTAGCAGTTCTGGAAATTGATTTTCAAACATATAATACTCAGTTAGTGTTCGAAATTTACCGTCATCAAAATATGTTGTGCTGACGTTACGTGATTTATTATAGGTAAGATATTCTTTTATCAGAGTTTTATCAGTGCTGTCGTTTTCATCTTCTATTTTGCTGGCACAACCTTCCTGACCTTCATTGCACATTGTAGTTCTGTTGAAATATTTTAAAAATTCCGGCGCAAACTCAAGGTAATCAAAATCTGATGACTTTAGACGAACTCCTCTATCAAGAGTCATTCTATCCAAAACTTGTTGTATTATGCTGTAATTTTTGAGTAGTGCTGTTTGTAATTCTTTATTCTGCTTGTTTTGTAGAATTGCCGGCAGTGTCATAGACGCAACAACACCTATAATCCCCAGAGTAATCAAAACCTCAGCTAAAGTGAATGCAGAATTACGGGATAATCCCAAAGCGTGAAAAAGCCCGCCGGCGTTACCTAAGCCCCCCCCCCTTAACAGATTTTGAAGCTATAATTGTGTTTTGCATTTTTATCCTCCTTTTTATTTTACGGGCAGATGTTTTCCCAATCGGGTTCATCATCCTCTTCACCCGGTTCTATAATGTGTTCTCCGCTCTCAAGCATTACCATTAATGATAGCTTAAGCTGTTTTTTATAATTCTCTCTTGCCTTTTCTGCAGTTTTGGCACAAAAGCAAAAACTCGGTATTTCCTCTATCATAACATAATGATAAGGTTTTCCTTCAAAATCCAAATCTTTGCCTTCAATAAGTGTCCAATCAAGGTTTAAATAATAATCTAAATCTTTTTCCATACAGGATTACTCGCCTATAGAATTTTCGTTTAACGGCTGGGTTATCATAATTCCGTCACCGCCGATTACATCTGCCTGTTTTCCGTCTAAGTAGAGGTAAACAGGTTTTTCTGTATTTTTGCGGGCAGTCTTAATTAGCTGATAAAGTCTTTTGTATACGCTGTCAGTTCCTCCGCCGTATTCAAAGTTTGATGAAAGGTTAATTATAACTTTGTCCGGTCTTTCCTGAACATTTATTACCTCTGTTCCGGAAGGTATTTCAGTATAAATTCCCTTTGATTTTTCTCCTGCTTTAGGACCTAATACAAGAGTATTTATTGCATATTTAATCTTTGAGCCGTCAATATCAGGAGCATATTCACGTTTTACTATTTTATAAACCTCTTCATGGTTTTCATTCTGACCTATAAAGACAACGTTAACATACTCCTTAGGTTTTTCTGTTTCAGGTGTTTCCGGAATTTCCTTAGGTTTTACTGCTACAGGTGGTTCCTGCTCCTGTGCTCCCGGAATTTCTGTGCCGGTATCGCCGGGTCCAAGGAGTTTAAGTCCGATAAATACTGACGCTGCAACCATTGCTACAGCTATTACACCTAAAAATATGTTCTGATTTGATGATGATTTTTTCATACTCTATTCCTTAGTTTTGGTAACCACGTCTTTTAAAACCAAAATTGTACCATCTACATTGATTTTATTATCTTTTATTACCGCTTCATTTACCTGCATATCTGCATCTTTATTTTCCAGAATTTTCAATGTGAAATTAAGCGGGTTTAAGTAATTTATTGCATATGCTGCATTGCTTAGATCCATTGCAAAATAATTGTTTATCAACTTTGTATGAGAAAATATTATTTTACCGTTATGGACATTTATATCAGCGGTAAGCACAACATCTTTTTTTGTACTAACAAAAGGAAACGCAACTTGTACAACATACATAAATTTATTATCTCTGATTTTTACATGAGAAGTTGTTATTTTAAACAGATTAAAGCTTCCGCCTACTGAATTGAGTTCATCAATGAGCGCATTGTAACCTGCGGCTTTCATTGTATTATTAAGGTCATTTTCAGTTAAAGATGCGGCAAATGCCATGCCAAAATCTTCTTTAAATGTTGCTGTGTTATTTTTTGCGTCAACGACAATGTAATTATAATCACATAAGGTTTTTAATTTTAAATAAGAGAGATAAACATCATCAGCAACAATGTCTTTTCCGGTAATTTCAATTCCTTTAAATCTTCCAGCCTTCAAATCAGGCAGACTGAATGAATCTACTTTAACATTAAAGCTGCCTTTTGCCTCTTTTTTTATCTGGCTTTTTATAATAGACTGCGCTGCTTTTTCTGCGATAAAATTAGTACCTGTTGCGTTGCTCAGTGCTCTTGCAAAGCCATTTGACAGTTCAGGATTTGCAGGACACTGGAAGGTCAGACAGTCTGCAAATGAAACATTTGCACTAAACAGCAAAATTCCCAACGCTAACATTAATTTTTTCATAGAGTATCAAACACTTTCTTTACTAATATTTTATCACCGTCAGCAGTGCCGATTGCACTTATGCTATTATTATAAATCAAAATTAAAAAATCAACACATTTTGAAGTTTTGTTTTGCAAAAATTGTCCATGAAGTATCCGCTCATGCTCGCTCTGTGTTATTTCGATTGCAGGCAGTTCAAGAATTTCCAGCGGATTAATAATATGTTCTTCAACATTAATTCCTTCAAGCTGTACGCTTTTATCAATACTAAACCTGCCGGCTTTTGTGCGGATAAGTTTTATCAAATGACCGCCGCAATTCAATATTTTACCTAAATCAAATGCTATAGAGCGGATATAGGTTCCTTTTGAACATGAAATTAATATTCTGGCAGTTTGGTGTTCCTCATCAAAATCTTTCAGTTCTATTTTATGTATAGTAACCTGGCGGGGGTGAATTTCAATTTTTTCCCCTTTTCTTGCATATTCATAAAGCTTTTTGCCTTTTACCTTTATTGCAGAGTATAATGGCGGAAGCTGTGAAATTTCTCCTTCAAAACTCTTAAGAGCTTCTATAACCTCTTGGCTGTTCACATTTTTATCAAATGTTGCGCTTATTTCACCCTCAATGTCATAAGTTGTTGTATTTGAGCCGAATTGAATGGTTGCAATATACTCTTTATCATCCGCAAGATATTCAATAAGTCTTGTTGCTTTTCCTATACATACAGGAAGAACTCCTTCCGCAAACGGGTCAAGTGTGCCTGTATGACCAATCTGTTTAATTCCCGTAAGTTTGCGAAGGCGCGCAACTACATCATGAGAGGTCATTCCTTTTGGCTTGTAGATATTCAAAAAGCCAAACTTCGGGTTGCAAGCTGACGACGAACCGCCCGCATTAGTCTGGGATGGAAGCGCCGTTGAATGTGAGCAGTCATGAATAGGATTTTCGCTGCTCAAGTTACAATTCCCCTCTTGAAATTTTATCAATGATTTCACTTACCCTTGAACCTTTTTCAAGCGAGTCCGTATAGACAAATTTTAACTCCGGTGTAAGACGTAGTCTTATACGTTTGCCTACTTCAAATCTTATTTTCGGGGTACTGTGCTCAATTATTTCTTTTGTTTTTTCAATTTGTTCTTCCGAACCTAAAACACTGTAAATAACTTTTGCAAACGAATTGTCATGTGAAACTTCGACATCTACAACTGAAACTACTCCTGCCAGTCCGCGGATTTCTTTTCTTAAAATTTCAGAGATGTCTCTCATTAATTCTTTTCTTACTCGTTCATTTCTGAGCGTCATAATAATCTCCTTGTATTATGATTATAACATAAAATAATTAAATTTAACGCCCCAGACGGATTTCATCAAAGTCAATATAAATTCTGTAGCCAAGAATTTTGCAGATTAGTTTCATTTCAGAGTAGCGAAGTGATTCGCTTTTTAATTTGTGGGACAACAAACTCTGTGAATAATGCTTGCCTGATAGTTCAGTCATACGTCTGGCTAATTCCGTCATTGTCATTTGCTTTGAAAATAGCATTATTCTTACTTCTTCCCGAATATTCATACACATTATTATACAATTCTATTGACTAAGTATGAAAAATATTGTATAATCATGAATAATATTCATAATTATTAAAAATATTCATATTGTTTTATAAAAAAGGAGTTGATGATGAGAAAAGGATTTACTCTGGCTGAAGTTCTGATTACGATTGGTATTATTGGTGTTGTCGCAGCTATGACATTGCCGGCACTTGTAGGACACTATAGAAAAGTGGAAGCTGCTTCAAGAATAAAGAAGTTTTATTCAGCAATGCAACAGGCAATTTTAATGAGTGAGGCTGTTAATGGAGATTCAAAGGAGTGGGTTAAGGCAGAAACTCAACGAGACAGTGAGGGTAATACTGACTATGATGCTCAGGGTAAAGTTTCAAAAGACTTTTTTATGCAGTATCTTGCATCATATTTTAAATATACCAACATTGTTAGTGGAAAAAATACTGTTGAGGAAGATGGTACAAAAAGTGGAACATTAACAAAAGTCTATCTTGCAGACGGTTCCTGCTTTTCTTTTAACAATGGCTCGTGTATGGATGTTATATTTGACATCAACGGTGATAGAAAACCAAATACTAATGGAATAGACGAATTTGTATTCTTTTTCTGCCTGACGCCTGAAGAGAGAAAAATCCATTGCCGCAATAACAAACAGGCTTTCTGTACTCCAAGCTATAACGCTCGTACAAGAGATGAGCTAAAAAATAAATGTAAAACTCAACCTTATTGGTGTTCAAGTCTTTTAGAACATGATAGCTGGGAGTTTAAAAAAGATTACCCGTATAAATTATAATTGCTACAGACTATCTCTTTCAACTTCTTCTGTTGTTGATACTTCAATAATATCGCCGACTTCAATGTCATTCCATTTTGCAAAAGAAATACCGCATTCAAAACCTTGCGCAACCTCTTTTACATCATCTTTGAAGCGTTTTAACTGGTCAATTGCACCTTTGAATAATTCTTTGCCGTCACGTATAAGAACAGCATTCTTACTTCTTACAATTTTACCTTCTGTTACATAGCAGCCTGCAATTCTGGTTGTTTTACCAATTGTAAATACCTGACGTACTTCTGCTTTACCAAGTTCAACATGTTTAATTTCAGGCTGAAGGAGTGAAAGCATTGTTTTTTCAATATCTTCAAGGATTTGATAGATAATGTCGTATGTTTTTATTGTTACGCCTTCTCTATCTGCTGCTGCTGAGGCATTATTGTCTGTTTTTACGGTAAAACCAAGAATTAATGCACCTGATGCTGATGCAAGCATTACATCTGCTTCTGATATGTCGCCAACACCAACGTGTATAATTTTTGTTTTAATTTCTTTGGATTCAAGCTGTGCAATAGCCTGCGACACAGCTTCAGCAGAACCATGTGTATTTGCTTTGATGATTAAATTCAACTGAGGAATATCTTCATCTCCGGCGACTGCTTCTCGTCTGATATGTGCAGGAAGCATTGCTTCTAAACGTTTATCACGTTCTTTTTCACGTCGTTTTTCAACGATAGCTTTCATTTCTTTTTCGTTTTTAACAACTTCAAATCTGTCACCGGCCTGAGGAACTTCGGTTAATCCCAAAATTTCTACAGGAGTTGAAGGTTCAGCCTTCTGGATTTTTTCTCCGCTGTCTGAGAGTAATGCTCTGACACGTCCGCATGCTGTTCCTACGACTACGCAATTACCTATTCTTAATGTACCGTTTTGTACCAGCAATGTGGCAACCGGACCTTTTCCTTTATCGAGGTTTGCCTCAATTACAACACCGGAAGCTTCTGCTTTAGGGTTTGCTTTCAAATCCTGAACATCTGCAACAAGAAGAATATATTCAAGAAGCTCATCAATACCTGTTCCCTGAAGTGCTGAAACTTTTACAGTAATAGTATCTCCGCCCCATTCCTCAGGAACAAGACCATGTTCGGTTAACTGCTGCAATATTTTATCAGGATTTGCCCCTGGTTTATCAATTTTGTTTACTGCAACGATAATAGGTACTTCTGCAGCTTTCGCATGGTTTATTGCTTCAATTGTTTGAGGCATAATTCCGTCATCAGCTGCTACAACCAGAATTGCAATATCGGTAGCTTTTGCTCCGCGGGCTCTCATTTCTGTAAATGCTTCGTGACCAGGAGTATCTACAAATACAATCTTTTTCTCGTTGTTGTTGTCAAGATAAACTGTATATGCACCTATTGACTGTGTAATGCCGCCGACTTCGGTTGCAACAATTTTATGTTTAGATGCGCGGATGCTGTCAAGTAAAGTAGTTTTACCATGGTCTACGTGACCCATGATACTTACTACAGGAGCACGTTTTTTCAGTAGTTTTTTGTCAACTTCTGATAACGCTTTCTTTTCCTGTTCTTTTTCAAGTTCTTCTTCTATATAAGCATCTAAATCTTCATCAAGAACTTCAAGATTGTATTCCGCGCAGATTTTTTTGATAACGTCAACATCAATAAGCTGGTTAACAGTTGCCATAACTCCATTCATCATCAAAAATTTTACAATTTCTGCCGGAGTTTTCTGTATTTTATCTGAAAGTTCTGAAATTGTCATTGCCTGATTGACAACTATTGAAGTAACTTCTTTAACTTCTTCATCTTTGTGAACTTTCTTTTTATGTTTCTGGGCAGCAGCTTTTTCTAATGAAATTCTTTCCTGCTCTTCTTTTTTATTAAACTCTTTATCTTTTCTTTTGTTGTCTGAACGTTTTTTGCTTGGACCTTTTGTTTCATAGATTTCCTGTGAAATTATGTGGCGCTGAATTGGTTTTTTCGCCCCTTCAGGTCTTTCCGGGCGCTTAACTGCATTACTTTTACCATCTTGTCCGTCTTTTGGAGGGAAAGGTTTTTTGGTGCGTTCTCCATCAGGTTTTGCTGAGCGCGGCGGAAACTTTCTGTCGGCATCTTTTCTGAAAGGCTGTTTTGACGGAGATTGTACAGCTGTATCAGAAGGCTGGGGTCTTGGTGCTCTTCTTACAATTTCCAATCTGCTTTGAGGTTTTACTATTTCAATTCTTGGACGTTTAACCTCAGGTTCGGCAGTTTTTTTAGTTTCTGTTTCCTGTGGGTTTTCCTGTTCTTTTTTTTCAGCTTCCTGAACTTTTGCTTTCTTTACAATAAAGGCTTTAGGTTTTTTCACTTCTTTAACTGAACCGGCATTAATAAAATCTTTCAGTCTTTTTACCTGATCAACGGTAAGCGTACTGGAATGAGTTTTTCCTGTAATAGAAATTTGTGCAAGTTTTTCTATTACTTCTTTACTTGTTAATTTTAATTCTTTTGCTAATTCATTTATTCTTATTGTTTCAAAACCCATTTAGTAATTTTCCTTTCAACTCCTGCGGTATAGGAGTTTTTAATGCCTTTTGTAATTTATTTTTTTTGAATGCCGCTTCTATACAAGAACTATTATAACAGAGATATGCAGATCTGCCAAATATTTTTGAATCTCCGTTAATAACAAGGTCGTGGTGTGCGTTTTGCTTTGTAATCTTAATTAACTCATTACGATTTTTTATTTTTCCGCAGCCCGCACATTTTCTTTCAACCATTGTCAATCCCTAATTTACCTCAGCCAGTTTTTCCAATTTAAGCTTTTGGTCGTATTCCATCAATAATTTTATAAGTTCATCAAGATCGCCGTCAATTACAGTCCACACGTTAAGGTTATGGTTAATTCTGTGGTCGGTCAGTCTGCCCTGAGGAAAGTTATAAGTTCTGATACGTTCGCTTCTGTCGCCTGTTCCTACCTGTGAACGTCTGAGGTCTGTAATTTCCTGCATTTGTTTTTGAACTTCCATATCATAAAGCTTTGCTTTCAAGATTTGGAGGGCGCGCTCTTTATTTTGGAGCTGTGAACGTTCTTCTGTACAGAAAATCATAATTCCTGTAGGTTTGTGGAATACTCTTGCAGCGGTTTCTACTTTGTTAACATTTTGACCGCCGGCACCGCCTGAACGAGCTGTAGTAATTTCAATATCATTCATATTGAGTTCGACTTCAACGTCATCAACTTCAGGCATAACCGCTACTGTGGCTGTTGAGGTATGTACTCTGCCCTGTGATTCTGTTGCAGGAACTCTTTGAACTCTGTGAACTCCTGATTCATATTTTAATCTGGAATATACTGCATCGCCTTTTATTGAAATAATTATTTCTGATACACCGCCGGCTTCACATTCTGTTTTACTTAACACTTGAGTCTGCCAGCCTTGTTTGTCGGCATATCTCATATACATTCTTGCAAGGTCGCCGGCAAAAATGTTTGCTTCATCACCGCCTGCTCCGCCGCGGATTTCCAGCATAATGTCTTTATCATCCATAGGGTCGCGCGGTAACAGTAAAATTTTCATTTTTTCTTCAAATTCAGGAATTTTAGCTTCGTTTTCTTCTATTTCGGCTTTTATTAAAGCTTTCATCTCGTCATCATTTTCAGAATGAAGCATTTCTTTTGCTTCTGCAATTGCATCTGTTGCTTTTTTCCATTCATAGTAAAGATGAACAGTTTCTTCCATTGATTTTCTCTGTTTTGATAAATCTCTGAATCTGTTATAATCCTGAATTACAGCTGGATCTGACAGTGTTTCTCCCAGTTCATTATATTTCTTTTCTATTTGTATAATTTTGTCTAACATATCTTTCATACCCTGATTATAACAGGAACAAAAAATTTTTCAAATACAGTCCTGCTGTGATTGGCTCATACGTAAAGCTGATTGATAAAAAAGCTTTTTATGATTTAATTTACATAGTTTAAGTTAATTTGTGGAGATGATTTATGTTGGAATATTTTTTAGGATCATATATTGTAACAATAGCAGGGCTTGTTGGTGCATATTTCTGGGGGGAACATGTTCATAACGGTTCCGGACTTACCTGTGTATTTATTGCCCTTGTGCTTGGTGTTTTGGAAGTCAGCTTATCATTCGACAACGCTGTTGTTAATGCTATGAAGCTTGAAAAAATGTCGCATAAATGGCGTCACAGATTTTTAACCTGGGGAATTGTTATTGCAGTTTTCGGGATGAGATTTTTATTCCCGATTCTGGTCGTGTCTATTTTTGCCAAGCTTAGAATGCTTGAGGTTGCAAAAATTGCACTTACAAATGCGGATAAATATGCCTATTATCTTCACCAGACGCACGCTCCTATTGTTACATTCGGCGGAATGTTTTTGATTATGCTTTTTCTTAATTATTTTTTCAATCACGAAAAGGATGTTCACTGGATTAAGTGTATAGAAGCGCCGCTTGCTCATTTTGACCATATTAAAGGTATTGAGATAATAATTTCATTATTAATGCTTCTTGCAACCCAGAATTTTGTGCCGGCAGAACAAAAAATTCATGTTATGATTGCCGGCATCAGTGGTATAATTACTTATCTGGCAATTGACGGCTTTACCCATTATCTGGAAAAACATGAAGAAATGCGTGCTGCCAAATGTGTAACCGGTGCGGCTGGCTGTACAGGTTTAATCAGTTTTATATATCTGGAATTAATTGATGCTTCATTCTCACTTGATGGAGTTCTGGGCGCATTTGCGTTAAGCAAGGATATTATCATTATTTCTATCGGACTTGCTATAGGTGCTATGTTTGTAAGGTCACTTACTATAATGCTTGTTGAAAAGAAAACATTAAAACAATTCCGTTATTTGGAACATGGTGCTCATTGGGCAATAGGTGCACTTGCTTGTCTTATGCTTATATCAACAGTAAAGGAAATTCCTGAAGCTGTGACAGGCGGTATTGGTTTAGGATTTATTGTCCTTGCTTTTGTATCGTCAATCTTATATAACAGGAAGCTTGAAAGATGTATTGCGGAAGAGGATGGTGAGAATGCTTAAAAATCCGCTTGTCAGCTTCATCGTAACATCTTATAATTATGAAAAGTTTATAGGCAGAACACTTGAAAGTATTAAAACTCAGACATATAAAGAGTTTGAGATAATAATAGTGGATGACTGTTCCTCAGATAATTCTGCCGGTGTGATTGAACGGTTTATTGCAGATAATCAGGATTTGAGGATAACCCTTTTAAGACATGATAAAAACAAAGGTCAGCTTGCTGCATTTCAAACCGGATTAAGGCAGGCTCAGGGCGTGTTTGTAAGCTTTATTGATTCTGATGATTTGATCTTAAAAGATTACGCAAAAACCCATATTAAAGTTCATATGGCATCAAGTGTTGCCTTTACCTCCTCTCAGATAATTGAAATTGATGAAAATGATGCAGTACACTCTGTCTATTCTGTAGCATCACCTCAAAACTCAGCAAACTATGAAGCAAAAGATTTAGCAGAGCTATTAGATACAGATATTGACAACGTAGAATTTAAGGTTCTCAATACAAAGTCTGCGCCGTTTGGTGGGTGGTTCTGGTCGCCGAACAGTTCTGCAATGTACCGCCGGTCGGTTCTTGATTTTTTATTGGAATACGATAATACAAACAAATGGAAGATTTGTCCTGATAAATTCCTTTTTAATTTTGCTAACCTAATCGGAGGGTCGGCAGTTATTTATGCACCCCTTGCTGCATACAGGCGCCATAAGGGTAATGCAGGAAACTGTGCTTATGTTACGGGAAATAAAAAATATAACAATGATGCGGTTACTGTTGTAAATTTAAAGAATAATCTTAAAATAAGACCTGAAGCTATAAGGTTTATTGTTAAAAAGCGCAGATTTTTTGAGGAAAAATACGGCAAAAAAAACACCGTCAAATTTATTTTAACGGTGCTTTTATCTTATTATTATTTATTGAAACAGTTTTTCAGTTAGTTAAATTAGCTCTGGAACATTGTGAATGTTTTTTCAACGTTTTTGTTAATCAAACTCTTGACTGTATCATATTCTGTTGTTAGTGATGATATTTCAAGGTCAAGGTTCTTCATATCAAGATCTAATTGTTGTTCTTTTGCCTCAATTTTAAGTTTTGCCGCAGAAAATTCTCTTTCAGCCTGAGTTATTGCATCATCATCAGTATCTTCCATAATATATCCGTTGGCATTGTATCTGTCCTGATAATAATAGCCGTCTTCATTTATTGAGGTTATGAATAACTGACCGTTCTTTAAGGCATTATCAAGGTATTCTTTATCATCAATATAAAGGTTATTATACCACCCGTTTTCAAGGATGTTGTTAAACATAATACTGTAGAATTCGGCTTCAAACATCTGTTTGCTTGTTCCGTCATCTCCGTTTTTAATTCTGTAGTAGTAGCCCTGATCGTCTGTTACATATGATGACTTTTTACCATCCTGTCTGATGTAATAATCATCCTGAAATCCGCCTTTAGCCTGTGCATAGAAGGTTAAGAAAGACTCTGCAAGGTTTGATAAGCTGATTGCAGTTGTTCCGAAGTTTTTGTTCTTTGAAGCAGCTTTTGTAACAAATCCGTTGTAGTTGTTAGATTCATTTATCGCATCATTAAATGCGTCATTTGAATGGTTTCTGCTGCCTAAATCCTGTGTATTTGCTAACAGGTTTAATGTTTCCTGTATTGCATAGTTAAATGCAGTTACATCAATTTCACTCTGGCTTGTGTCAAGTATTGCTTCAAAACCAGAGAACATATTATCCAGGATTTCCAAAAGCTGTCTTTCCTGAGCTGACATCTCGCTGTATCCGCCCTTATCAACACCTAACAGGTTGAGTAAGCCGTTATAACCTCCGAATAATACAGTTCCTGAAAGTACTGATCCAACTGCAGCAACAATCTTTTTCCAGAATGATGTACGGTTTTTCTCTGAAGTGAATGCAAATGTTACATCTTCAGTTAACAGGTCTGATAGTGTAAAGTTGATTTCTGAACCATCATTAGACTGTTTTGTTCCATTTATTACTAAATAATTTGAAGTTTCTTTTAAATCAGTCTTAAATTCTAATGCTCCGCTATCTTTAGAGCCTATTGTAATATTTAAGGCATCTGCAACTTCTTTTTCTTTTTCGGTTGCATAGGTTGGATTTATATTTGCTTTAAGATCAATATAGTTAATCATATTGCCTAAAGTCATTTCGGTTGCAGTTGTCTTATCAAGTAATGCTCCGCCAAGTCCTGCGCTTTCGTTAAGACCGATAGCCTTTGCTGAACGTGCAGCTGTTTCAGACATACCTCCGGTTGCAACCATTGCATCCAAAAATGCCATATAAACATCCTGCTTAGTTCCATTAATAGATCCGTCTTCATTGATGCCGGCAGCTTTTGCTGCCTGTGCCATTGAAGAGCTTAATGCAATTCTTCCATCCCTTCTTGAAAGTAAGAATGGCATATAATCGTTAACATCACTAGGGCGCATTAATAAATCATATGTAACATCAAACGGAGTTTCTCCTGATCCGTCCGGATCCCAAATCAGATTTGACTGGTTGAGGCTTGCCTGATAATCAGAGGTAGCCTGTTCAAGTTCACGCGTTAATGAAAGCTTTTGCTGTGCAATCTGCATTGACTCAAATTCACAGCGAGCCTTTCTGGATGTTATGGCTAAAAATCTTGCTTGTGATGCTGCCAATCCCATTTATCTGTACGCGTTCCTTTCAACTTATTCTGATAACATGTATTCCTAGTATTCATGTTTACGGCTGTTTTTCAGGAAAACTTTAAAATAATCCGGGATATTTGTTACAAATATTTACATGTTATTTTGTATTACACAGTCATATATTCTGTCAATTTTTTCTTTCATTTCGCTGAATTGTTCTTTCAAATCCTTATAACTGTGAATTGTTACAAATCTTTCTTCTACATCTTCAATGATTTCTCTGTGTTTTTTCTCCAGCTGTTCCGGTGTTACTACTATTCTTTGCTGGATTAGAAAAATCATTACTGCAATAAGGATTGGCGAGTATTGTATAAATTTTTCCATTTGTTCCTCTTATTTTATAAACTGATAGGCCAGTAAAAATCTACAAGATACGATGCTGCATCCATAGGATGTGATAAAAACTTAAGTTCTTTTGACTGTTTTATCTGCTGGTAGGTCGGGATGTCAATTCTTGAGGTGCCTTCTTTATATTTTAAATTATATATATTATATAGGAGCTTTTCACACTTTTTATCCACATAAAGACAAATTTCTCCTTCAGCATTTCGTACTTTTGAGTTAAACGCCATAATTCTGTTTTTTATAGGCGGATTGTACGCTTTTATTTGAATTTCAACATCATATCCATATTGTAGAAGTTTTTTCTTAATTATTACATAATTTGTATATTCGCTGGTGCAGCTGCGGTTATCGCCTGAGGCATCGCCGTTTATTATAATTCTGCCCTTGTGTGCGGGATAACGACGGCAAAATTCTTCACATGCTTTTGCTGTAGTCGTGTTTTCCATTGCAATTTCATCAAAATAAAAAACTTTATCCTCTGTTTTGTGTGCAAAAACCCAGCACATCGGATCTACGTTAAAGTCACATGAAATATGCAGATCCATTTCGGGCTGATATTTTATTTCTTTTATATTTTCATCAGTGAAATCTTTTATTACAAGCCCGTTGTTATATTCCCCGTTTTGAGCCAGTACAAAAATCCTGTAGTATTGTTCATCGTAGATTTTTTTTAGTTCATCGCAAAAACCTTCGGGCAGATAAATGTTTTCGGTTGTCGGCGCTGTAATAAGCCGGTAATTTGGTGCAGGATTATCTATGAATGTCTTATACACCCAGCCGCGCTGCATTTCAGGGTTTGTATGACCAAAAATTCTATATGTGAAATTTTGCCATTCTTTCTTCCTTCGCTGCCGCATTCTGGATAAAAGAACCTTGAAGGTGTCATATGGAATATCTGACATTTCTTCTATTTCTACAAAACCCAGGTTTAGAGATTTCAGTTTATTGGGTTCATCAAAATGTTTAAATAAAATCTCAGACCCGTTTTTAAATATCAGTTTTTGCAGAGAACTTGACCATTCATAATCTGTTCCTTCCCTAAAATTGATATTTTCAAGATGTTCAAAATAGGATTGAAGCGTGGTATCTCTGACCAGAGTGTACGTTTGTGCTCCAACAAGCCCTCTGATGCCGGGATATTTTAGAGCCAGCAGAATTCCAAGGAGAGAGCCGGAAAATGTTTTTCCCGACCCGTAGCCTCCCTGATATACTGCTACATCCAGGCTGTAATTATGAGGAATTTCAAGAAATTCCCTCTGAGCTTTTAATAACTTATATTCCATTGTTTTCAACTGTTCCGTTTAATAAAAAGTTATTAGCGTTTTCTATGCCGTATTGTTCAAGCGCAAATTTGAAACATTCCAGCCAGTCAATTTTTTCTTCAACTTCCGGAACATTTGCAAAAGACTGGACAACTTCAAAAAGTTCTTTCAGTTTGCTTTTTCTCTCAAAAGTTGCTTTTCTGTCGCCGTATCTGTAAATGTAGTTTGCATTTCTTACACTGTCATCAATAGCAGTGAACACAACTTTCCCGCGGTCATCCAATCTTATCAATTCTTCTCCAAGCTTGAAGTTTGAAATAATTTCGGCAGTTTTTTCAACCATCGGAATTATAATTTTTCTGTAAACTGCGTCAAGCATCATATTAAGTCTGGCTTCCTGACCGTTTACAGAGTAATTAATCTCTGTTGCTGTGCGTTCGGCAGACTGAATATTTCCGGCCATGTTCTTGAAAATACCGGTAGCACTCTCGATTGTTGTTTTGAAATAATTGAGAAAGTCCCAGCCCATCATCGCTTTATCAAAACTCAACGGCGCAGGGGCGCTTGTCATAAGAGCAGAATCATATTCAATAATTTTGCCAGGTCTGACTTCCTGTTCTCCTTTAAAGCAGCCTTTCGGCGCAAGATAAGGCGGGTTCATCATCAGAGCCAGTGCATCAATTTGTTTATTCAGGATTGTCGATGAAATATCATTCAGCACAAGTGCTACTCTCAGCGGAGATATTCCTCTGCCGGTATCGGGAGATTCAATGATATTTGCGTGTATAAAAGGATTTATTACAAAAGGATTTGCCTCAAGCCGTATAATTTCGCATCTTCCGGCTACTGTAATAAGCCTGTTTTTCAGGACTGTACCGTTTGTAAGTTCAATATCTCCCCAAAATTCTAAAATCTCCAGCCTGTTTCCTTCGGTTGTATTTTCACTTCCGCGTTGTTTTTTATTTGCCACCACTCCTCTCAGTTTTTCCAGTTTCTCGTCCGTTAAAAGGTTATTTGATTTATCACAGAATATTTCGTCCAAAGTTGCATAAGTTCTATATATTTTTGCGCAACTGTCCCATTTTTCTCTGTTTGTTTTGTCAAATACAAAATCTTCAGGTTTTATAAATTTTATCTTTGCATTGTCGTAGATGACTTTATCTTCAAGTACAAAACTTTTCCGGTCAGTCATTCTTAGTTGTTCTTCAAATGTTTTAGCCCTCCGCACCTGCTTAACTGTTGTTTCCCAGCCTACAAAAAGCGTGCATTCTCCGGTTTCTACAATACTGTCGATAACTTTTTCCAGTTCATTTTCAATATTCATTTGTTCAAAAGTGTTAACAAGCATAGCCTTTTGCTTGTTAGCATAACTCTGTGTTTCAGGTGTTGTACCTGAAACATCAAACATCGCATCAGGATGGGAATACAGATTTTCGGAAAGGTGAGATTTTAGTGTCTGTGCAAGTTCGTAGAGGTCTGGAAGGTTTATTTTGCTGTTCCATCCATGAAGATGCGGTGTATCAGAGTTATATATTGCAGTTCTTATTGCTTTTATGTCGCTTAATTGCTGCGTTCTCAGTGATTCATATTTGTCATATTTATCACAAATTTCAGATACGAGGAGAATTTCTTCATCCGGTCTTATTTTTTGTGTTAAATCTTCGTTTTCTATTTTCATAATGTTTAAATCCTTTCACTTATAAAGCCCCATTCTTCAATATCCTGCGGCTTATTATTTTTCATTGTTTCTGCGGGGTGCAGAGCTTCTTTTTGAAACCCGAGCTTTTTGAGAAGAGTTTTTACCCGGAAATTTTCTTTATAGATAACTGCTTTTAATTTTTTAAGCCCCAGAATATCCCGGCAGTAATTCAGGAAAATTACGCCTGTGAGATATGTAAAATTCCCCCAGTATTTTTTGTTAAAGCAGGTTGTGATTTCTGCACTGTGAAGTTTCCCGTCAGAGCCGGTAAAGTTTTCAAGATATATAAATCCTGCCAGTGAATCGTTTTCATCAGTTACTGCCCAGAAAAAAGGACTTAATTTTTCAACTAAATCCGTAAAGTATGCTAAAAAAGAGCTTTTGTGCTCAGTGAAGTCATCTTCCAGATATTTTGAGTATCGTAAATATAAAAACATAATCTCCGGCAGATATTTACAATTTTCAAAAATCCACTTTGCTCTGTTTATGTAAACTCTTTTAAGCCTGCACATTTAGTATAATTCTCTCAAACTTCACATAAGCATCGTCTGTCGTAAATGCGCTCTGTTGTCCATGAAGCATATTTTCTCTTACATTATTTTGCAAACCCAGCATTGATTCTGCCTGAATACCGTTTACATAAGTCTGCACTTTTGTTTTTCTGTTAAAAACTTTGTAGACTGCGTCTTTTGAGAAAATAAGATGTTTGGGAACTTTTGACAGCTCAGTTTCTACTTTTGTCACAGGAGGATGGTTGGACTTTTCAAGTTCTGTTTTAAATTCCTGTTCAATTTTTTTCTTAATCAGTTCGTCAATAGATGTTTCGCTGATTAAAATCTGTTCGATTTCATCTTTGCTTTTCATTATTTCTCCTTAATTTTAAATTTTTTTTTCGTCAAGATTTGATATTGTAATTATTTTTGCAGGTTTGTACCCTTCGGCTTCTGCCTGATTGTTAAATCCGAGATATTTGCACAGGCTTTCCAGAGCTTTCAGACCGGCTCCTGTATCCCGTAATTTCTTTTTACCTGTGTAATTCCCGTCTTTATCCAGAATATCCTCTTCTTCGAGTGAAAATTCAGCTATTTGCAAAAGTTTTTGAATAACATAGCCTTTTTGTACCTGAAGGGATGTTATTTGTTCTTGTAGTTTTATTTTTATTTCCCGGATAATTGTTTTATCAGAAAGTAGTTTCTGCGCTGTTTCCTTTAAATTTTTTGTTTTATATCCGGCAAGCTGCGCAGATAGCTCGCCGTTGACGGTTTTTATATATTCAGTTATAAATTTTTTATGCTGCGGGGTTAAGTATTTCATTGTTTCGTATTTTTAACATTTCTTATCATAATTTTGTGTTTTTTGAAAAATGTGTTATAATAAACATGCTATTTATATTTCGGCTAGTGTAAATCTTAACAGGGGGGAATGAAAAAACTTCCTGTTTTTTTTATGCGTAAAGGGTTTGATTTTATCCCCTGAATAGTTTTACCGAAGGCGCCGAATTTGCATCAACGGAAAGAGTTGATCGCATGTTTGCCAGTGCATCTTTGTACATGCCGTACCAGTAATTAAATCTGATGTGTTGCGGATTACCCTTTAATCTCATACAGGTTCCGTAAATAAGAAGAGGTTCTGCAAAGTTTTCCGGAATGAGCGGTTTATCTGTTTCATTTTCAAGAACGGTTTTTTCATTGTCTTCTGCGTCAGATGCACAGTTTGCAGTATAGTAAATAATCTCAATCTTTTTCGGCTCGTTAAAGAGCGGTAGAAGCAATTTGTCATTAAATGATGTATAAGTATTTTGAGGCTGTGAGTTTGTAAAAAACTTTTCAAAATCGTCAATATATTTAAATTTTATGCCGTCTATTGAAAGAAGTGCAATTTTACCATTTATAGGATTTGTGATTTCTGAAATATTTTTATCAAGCTCAACTGAAGTTCTTCTCAAAAGAAAATTCCATTTTTCGGAATTGCAGATTTCATTATTAATTATATTAATAATATTTTTTATTTTTCTATGGTCGTTTTTTATGAGCTCGTTAAAAGCAGTTACCTGTTTATAATTTAATTCGGTCAGGCATTTGTTAATTAAATCAAAGTAATTCATGTTTTCTCCTTGTCTTGTATAATCACAATGCGGCAGTTTTTGCTGCCGCATAATGATTAATTTGCCAAATTTAGCGGATAAGACCTTTTCTTAATTGTTCCATAATCGCTTTTTCGTATTTAGCAAATTCTGCACCGCTCATTTTGCCGATTTGCTCACGAGTGAAAACCCTTGTCTGTGTATCGTCAAAGTTGGCGTTTTGAGCATTTGCCCTCAGCCTCATCTTTGCAATTTCATTTTCGTCATTTAATGTTTTTTCGTGGGCTGTTTGTTTTAAATACCTTTCGACTGCACATCTTTCAATGTTTTCAATCATCTGAGATATTTTGGAAACCTCGTCTTTATCCAAAGAATAGCTGGAATTTTTTAAATAGTTAAGGACATCAGACCTGCCGTCACGATTAAAAAATCCCTGATGCTCATTTTCAAACTCTTTAATGCCGTCAAATGAAGGCTGGAACGCATAACCCTGATTGCGGTTAATATTATTTTTAACCATGTCATACGCCTTATTTATCACATAGTTCACTAAATATTGTCCTTGCGTACTGTCGATTTTACCTGCTTCAACCAGGTTTTGGATAGTTAAAATATCCTTTTCGGCAATACTCTTAACATCATACTGCGGGTTGTACATTTGTCTTTCATTTTGTGGCATAAGCGTCTGCTGAACATTCTGCTCCTGAGGATTACCGGCCAAAGACGCGTTACCTGATATTAGTCTTTTTATTTCTTCTTTATCCATAAATTTCTCCTGTATTTTTATCTTCCAGAGAGTTCATATACTCAACTGCAAATTCGATTGCTTCATCTATAACATTTGAAAGTATTGCTGCAATGAATTTTTTGAAAATTGAAGGTACCGGAAGATGTGATACAACATAGTCAACAGCCATTTGCTTTTTTGCTTTGCCGGCAGAAGAGCCGAGTGCTTTTTCTGCAATGGCAACAGCGCTTTGGGCAAGCTGTTTTATTCTGTCTTTTATACTGCTTAACATTTAAGTCCTTTCATCCGGCTCAGATAGAGCCTGTTTTAATAAAAGTACCTTTAATCACTAAAATAGAATAAAGGTACTTTTTGAGGGTAATACTATACCGGTTGTTTAACAATCAGTTTAGCAAGTGCATTTGGTTGTACTGTTTTTGCACCGTATAAATATAAGCCTCGGATTAAATCTGAGAAACTGTCTTTATCTCTCAGGCTTTCGATTTTTGCCAGCTGAGATGCAAAAGTTATGGCATCATTGGTACCGGCAAGTACATAAAATTTTCCGTCTGTAGCTGTAAGGTTTGTACTTACAAGAACATCCATTCCCGCAATTCTGCCGATAGCCCCTTCTCTTAAAGTTTCGTCTGCTACATTATGAGCATTGATAAACTCTGTGCTTTGGAGAAGATAAGATTCAATTGTAGGGTTAATTACAACCCAAGGACGTTTTGCAGCGCTTACTGCATTTGAATTTTTCAGGCATAATGCTAATTTTACAAACTGTTCATAGATGGTTGTTTTGCTTAATTCTACAGCAGCAGTGTCAGACCCTACAGTATTTGCTGTCGGAACATTTTTGTGCATTCCAAGCAGATAAGTATCCTGTACTTCTTCAATAGCATTTTTTGCATTTTCAAGATGTGCTTCCATAATATCAGTGTGTGACTGAACTTGTGCTACATCATTAATTTTGAATGCAAAGAACTTTTTCTGATCGATAATTAAATCCATTGAAGTTGGTTCGAGTTCTTCATAAGTGATGTTGCCGTTTACTGAATCCACTTTTACAGCAGCAGGTGAAATAATTTTTACAGAATCACCCTGGTTTTTGATTTCTCCTTCATAATTTCTGTTAACGCACTGAAGCATTACACATTCTTTTGAGAGCATTGTGTTTAATTTTTGGCTCCAAATTTCAGGAATAAATGCGGAGTAAGAATTTGTAGTGTTGTCGCTCATCGTTTTTGTCCTTTCTCTTTTTTTGTTGTTATTAATAAATGATTGGTGCAGGAAATTTCTTATTTAGTCATCGTTATATATTTCGCGGAATTGTATCCCGATTATGGCGCAGGAGTTTTCTTTTTCTCTACCTTCTACGCAAAGCTGTATTGCATAATTCGCATCGGAAATCTCGGCTTTTTCAAGTGTATCTGTGCTGATAGGCCATATCGGTATTGGATCATTATCCTCAGCCCAGTGGCATGGCAGCTTGTCTGAAGTTTCATCATCAGCCCAGATAAGATGTTCCAGATGAAGTGAATAAATCTTCTCGGCGTCATCAGCGTATTCACTGTCATAATCTTTGTAGACCGAGAACTCAAAATTATTGTCATATGCCTGATCAAGAATGAAATAAAATTCATCAATTAATTTCCTGTGATGCGCTGAATTTAACGCAAGAAACGGGGATTTCCACATAAATTTAATTGTTTTTCCGTCAAAATTTGTTCCGTAATCTTCCCGGTAAATTGTTCCTGAGTCATCTCCAGTCAAAATGTAGTCATTAAACAGGCATGCTGTTGTGATGTTTTGCGGAACAACACGTTTGTACCAGGCTTTATTAATATAATCGTTAATCCATATTGTGTTAAAAAATTCATTATCGGTATATGGAATTAAATACCATACCTGATTTTTTATTTCGTAGTGAAGGCTAATGGCATACTGCATTGATACTTTGTTAAAATTATCAAATTCAGGATTTATTTTTCTTGATATTTCTGATCCTAGCTGAATCTGATTTAATTCTCCTGTTTGTTCCAGTGCATATATGCCATTGCTTAGAAAATATTGCCTGTTTTCCACGTTTACAATACTTCTCTGGGAGTATGCGCCTTTATCTGCAAAAGGAGTTATTGCAAAATCTTCCTGGCTTATTCCTGTAAGAAGATATACAGAATTTTTCTTGTAAATTGCAAGATATTCTTTATAAGGTTTTAGTGCGGTGATGGAATCTGTGTTGGTATGAAAATTATTAATATATCCTGCATCATCTTTGGTTTCAAAGTCATCATAAGTTCCAAGTGCCGAATAATATATTGTTGCTCCGTCAGCCACCCATACCCTGCCGTTATAAATGCTTATGACTTCAGAATATACAGGGTTGTCTTCTGAATCCTTCAGTCCGCATTCTACAATATCAAAATTTTGGTTATTTTTTATGTAAAATAAGCTGTCGGATTTGCTTGTAACAAGAACCCCGTCAAGAAAGTTTGCAAAAACAGGATGTTCACCTTTTAGTTTTTTAGAAAGTTCTGTCAACTTGGAGCCCTGCTGAGTATATATGTATAATTTCCCGGAAATAGTTGTAATTACCAAATTGTAAACATTTCCTTTTTTCATTTCGCAAAGCCCTGTGATTTTTTCTTCTACAGGAAGCTTAAGAAATTCAGTATTTCCGTTTTGTTTTATGATTCCGCGATTTTGTAGAATTTCAATATTTTCGGCATCAGCCCAATAGATTTTTTTAGTATCAAGCCCCAGTTCGGTTTTTGTTAAAGCTTGGTTGATCCCGCCTGAAAGATCATAATAAGCAATTTCCATAAGTTATTCTCCTTGTATTTTCAGCCTGTACCATTTGATTTTCGAGCGGATAAAAGAGCCGGCATCATTTTTTTCTACCCATGGGTAAGGCGGAATATAAATAATATCAATTTTTCCGGCACTTGTAGTAGAAGGGTGGTTTATCCCAAACTCATAATGTGTCATAATTGTTTCTGCGGATACTGGTATGTTATATTTGAGCGATAATTCCGCACATAATTTCATTGCCGCTTCAAACTGTTTGGGAGTGATAGGATAATTCCCTGTACAAGATTTTGACTTAAATCCTGCCATTGCACACATTGCAACTCCTATTGCTCCTGTGTTGCCTCCACCTGTGTGGGCAGCATATTCTCCGTCATTACAATTTAGATTTGCTTCCGGTTTATAGTTACCGCTGTGTGTTTTCCCGTCTTTATCAACCAGAAAATGATAACAGTTCTTTTCGTAGGCAGTAGGATAATAGCTTCCTGCTGTCCAATGTAAAATTATTTTTTTCATAAAGCTCCAATCTGCTATTTAATTTTAAAAAGCCACTCTGTGTTTGTCTTCGCGTATAAAATTGCTGCATGGGTTCTGTTTCTGGCTTGAAGTTTCAGAACAAGTTTATCTATATAATCTCTCACAGTTCCATAAGAAATTTTTAATATGACCCCAATTTCTTTATCAGAATACCCTGATGCAACCAAAGTTATAACCGCAGTTTCCTTTGGTGTTAATTTCATCCTTAATTCCCTTAACTGGTATCTGGTTATTTTCATTTTAATATTACATTAATCAAAATTTTTTATTTTAATAATATTTCCTTTTTAAAAATAAAGGGATGAAGCAATTTCATCCCGTTAAGAGAGTAAGATAATTTAAAAGGATTGTATATTATTTAGAGATTTGTTTTCACATAAACCTATTTTTAGAGTACTCAAATTTGAATAGCATCTTTTTTTCACCCCGTATTCGTTGTAATTCAAATAGAATTTTCCGCATTTTTTGTATACTTGAGGAACTTTTTCATAGAGAATAAATTTCTGCATCTGATTAAAGAACACTCTTGCTTTCTGATTTACTTTTCTTACTATTGAAATATTGTCATTTTTATCAATTCTTGTGAGCTGTACTACTGTATGTCCGCAAACCGGGCATTTCTTTAAGTAATCCAATTCGCACAGCACAAATCCGTCCTGTGGAACAACCTTATAAGTCTTAGTCTTATGGAGGGTTCCGCAGCAATGTATGTATCCCATCTACACACTTCTCCCCTGAAGTTACGGCAAACAGCTTTACCATCCCGGGTGTGAGCCTTAACCGTTTACATTATGAGTATAACCTATTTAAAAAATAATAAAAGACGCCATTGCAATCGCCATGTATAAAACGCCATGTTTTCATGGGTTTGTGAAATCCTTTAGAAATTCTCCAAGGTCTAAATTTAGTGCAGATGCTATTTTTAGAAAGTTATATAAGGAAATTCCTTTTTCTCCACGTTCGATAAAGCCTATGTAAGAAAGACTGCAATCACACATTTCAGCAAGCTTTTCCTGAGAAATTTTCTGCCTCATCCTATTCATTTTTATGGCGAACCCAAGCTCCTGTAAAAATTCATCTTTCTGCATTAACTCATTTTAATATATTGACAAATTATCTACTATGTCCTATAGTAGCTATTAAACTACTATAGTAATGATTTATTAACTAAAATGAGGGAATAACTATGAAAATACAAGCCTTTACATTAGCAGAAGTCCTGATAACACTGGGAATTATAGGTATCGTTGCATCTATGACAATGCCTGCACTTGTAAATTTAACACAGAATAAGGAGCTTGAAACTCAGTATAAACAGGCATATAGCATAATAAGCCAGGCTCTCAACAGATTAAATTCAGAACAGGGATTTGTTGCTAACTATGATAACTATCGAGCCTGTACAGATGATTTTGCAAAAGCATACAAAGAATACTTTGTAAAGCTTGTGGACTGCGGTAAAGACGGATGTTCTTCCTCAACAGGGAAAGATGAAGATGGAAAAGAAACAGGTCTGGATAAATATCGTTCCTTTACAGGAAATTATTCTGCAGCAGGCTGGCTTGACGATGGACAGTATACTGTTGCAAATACAATGTTTATTGCAGTTAATCACTGTACCCCTTTGAACAAGATAACAATAGGGGTAGATGTAAACGGGATAAATAAAAAACCTAACAGATTTGGGCACGATTTTTTCCTTTTCCAAATTCAGGAAGACGGAAAGCTTTTGCCTATGGGAGCTCCTAATACGACATCAACCAGGTGGAGCGGGGATTACAAAAATTACTGTAAAGCTGGCAGTACAAATGTCGCAAACGGATTTACCTGTGCATACAGAGCAATGACAGAAAAAGATTATTTTAAAAATCTGCCAAAGAGTTAGCTACTTAAGGCATAACTCACAGCACATCTGGCAGGCACCGAATACTTTTGCAGCTTGAAGATTTTTCCTGAAACACCTGTAATGCGGCAGGTTGAAAACTTCTTTAACAGACATCTCTTTTACATTGCCTATTTTTTGTGACAGGCATGGATAGACATCTCCGGACGGGTTAATCATCATATTTGAAAACGGATACATACATGGCTTGTAAATTTCTGCAACCGGTTTTTCTGCCGGAGTATTAAAAAATTCTTCAATTTTTTCTAGCGGATTTTTTGCATACTCAAATTTCGGAGAAAATCTAATCTGAACTTTTGATTTTTTGCTAAGGCTTTCCAGCTCTCTGTAGACTTCTTTGAAATGCTCCATATCAAAATACTTTTGTATTGGATAATTTGCATTAAATTCAGGTACAAAGCTGTTAAAAAGAACGGAATTCTGCTTGAGGTTGTTGTTCCGCAGGAATGAAACAGAAAGAAAGTTAAACTTCATCTCATCGCACATTTTGTAAAGCTTTACCAGATCATCAAGATTGTTCTCGAGCACAATAGTTTTAATATCAATCATAGGACGCTTTTTACGGGTATTCATATTTTCAAAATTCGACATAATTTTATCCCATATCCCGTCTTTTGCCCTGTTTTTGTCGTGATTTTTTCCGTAGCCGTCAAGCGAAACAGAAAGAAGCATCATCCTGCTTTTTATAAAAGCTTCAATTATTTCATCGTTTATTAAAATCCCGTTGGATACAACGTTTAACTTACCGGAGGTTTTCCTGGCAGTACGCATGAGAATATCAATAAAATCTTTTCTAATAAGAGGTTCTCCGCCGACCAGGGTTACAAAAGAATAAAAAGGAATCTGGTCAATAATATTAAACCACTCATCAGTTGTAAGCTCTTCCCGGTTTCGTTCATTTCCTACATAACAATAAGGACACTGGAGATTACAGCGGTAAGTGAGTTCAAAAAAATATCTCAAAGGCATAGGCGCTTTTCCGCTTCTGTCATTATATGAAGGCATAGCATACAGATTTCTGCCAATGTCAAACAGATTTGATAAATTCACTTTTTATAACCCCGCATTTTTGTAATTCCTGTAATTTTTCAAAGACTTTTCCGCTTAATATGGTTTCAGCTGCAAGCTTGAATCCCTCTTTGATTGAAGGTTTTAAACCGGATAAATAAATCATGGCTCCGGCATTAAGGCTAATAATATCAAACATTGCATCCTGTCTTTCACCTTTAAATACTTCAGTGACAAATCTCGCATTGTCGTGTCCGTTTCCACCCTGAATTTCTTTCAACCCTGCTGTCTTTATTCCAAAATCTTCAGGAGATAGATAGTATTCGGAGATTTCACCATTTTTAAGCTCAAGAACTCTTGTCTTAGAGCAAATACTAATTTCATCAAGGTTTGGTTCAAGTCCGTTTACAACAAGCGCCCTGTCAGTTCCCAGTTTCATTAAGGCATAAGCCATCTTATCGCACATTTCGTTTGAAGATACCCCTAAAAGCTGTGCGTCAGGAAATGAAGGATTAATTAACGGACCGAGGTAATTAAATATTGTTTTAATCCCGATTTGCTGGCGGATAGGATTGTTTATTTTTGCGAAATTATTGAAATAAGGCGAGTGAACAAATGTAATGCCGTTTCTTTCAAAATTTTCAAGTGCTTTTTGTGGAGTTCTTGTAATCTCAATTCCCAATGCGCTTAAAAAGTCAGTACTTCCGCAAGCGCTTGTAATTGACGAGTTAGTTTGTTTAATAACATTTACACCGCAAGTATTAGCCACAATGGAGGCTGCTGTTGAAATATTAATTGTCCGGGACATATCAGCGCCGGTTCCGCAGGCATCAACAACATATTTATCAGTTTTAACGCGTATTGCAAAATTCCTCATTGCGCTGGCAAATGAATAAAATTCCTCATTAGAAACTCCTTTATTCGTAATTCCAACAAGAAACGCTCCGATTTGAGCATCAGATGCCTCATTATGAGCAATTTTTTTGACTATATCATTAATTTCGGCAAAGCTCAAATCTTCATTTGCCATAAGTTTTTTAAGACAATCTTTCATAATTATATATTACCTCAAAAATTATAGAGTGTCAGGGCTGGTTGAGAAAAGCTCGGGCATAGAGTTTTAGGGTTTACGGCAGCAAGAGCAGGCTTACCCATATAAAGAGAATTCCTGTCATAATGCCTACCATAGATAAGTGCCAGTTCCCGTATTCTTTAGCAAGCGGCAGAAGTGTATCAAAGGATATGTAAATCATAATACCTGCAACGGCTGCCATAGATACGCCTACCATAATTTCAGGCATAAAGAGCTGGATTAAAAACATTCCGATAACAGCGCCTATAGGTTCTGAAATTCCTGAAAGTGCAGCATAAAGCATAGCGTAACGTTTTTTACCTGTTGCATGGTAAATAGGAAGCGCAACCGCAATACCTTCCGGAATATTATGAATAGCGATTGCAAAAGCTACAGAAATTCCGAGTGTAAGGTTATGAGTTGAGGCAAGGAATGTCGCCATACCTTCCGGAAAGTTATGAATACATATTGCAACAGCAGTCATCAATCCGGCTCTTTTTATCATATGATTGTGTTTCATGCAGGGCACTTCAGGGTTAAGCAGTTCTTCTTCCTCAACGTGATCAGGAAGAAAATAGTCTATAAGTATTGCAACGAGCAAACCAAGAATAAATCCGCCGTAGACTACCCATTCAAAATCTTTTGGAAAAACATTTTTTAACATATTTCCGGCAGTAGGGATAATATCAATAAATGATAAAAAAATCATAACCCCTGCAGAAAAGCCAAGTCCTATAGAAAGAGCTTTCATGTTGTCTTTTTTTACAACGAAAGCAATTCCTGCACCGATTGCAGTAGCTAAACCTGCAAATAAAGTTATTAAAAGTGCTATTCCATAATTTTCCGGCATAATAAATTTCTCCGACTTAATGTTATCACAAACATTTTTTATAATATATAATTGAGAAATATTTTAAAATAAGTTTGTGCTTTATTCTTTTACACCGCCCTGCATAATATCGTTGATAAAATACTTTTTACCTGCTAAAAATACCCCAATAACAGGAATGGTACAAATTACAGAACAGGCAAGAAGTTCACCCCAGAGTGTAATTTCTCTGAAACTTCCTTTAAATATAGCAAGCCCGACCGGCAGTGTGCGCATACTTTCCGAGTTTGTAACGATAAGCGGCCACATAAAGCTGTTCCATGTTGTTACAAAAGTGAACATTGCAAGTGTTGCAACTGTAGGTAGAGCAAGCGGGAGAGCAATTTTAAAAAATGTTTCTAATAAATTGCAGCCGTCAATTTTAGCAGCTTCTTCCAGATCTTTAGGGAAGCCGAGAAAGTACTGCCTCATAAGAAAAATTCCAAATCCGCCAAAAAGTCCCGGCAGAATTAATGCTGAATAAGTATCAATTAGATGAAGCTCACGCATTAAAAAGAATAAAGGAATAATATTAACCTGAGGCGGAACAAGCATTGTGATAAGTATTATGAGAAAAAGCAGGTTTTTGAATTTAAAATTAAACCTTGCAAAAGCATATCCGGCAAGAGCCGCAAAGATTACCTGACCGGCAGTTGTAACGAAAGCTACGATTAAACTGTTAAGAAAATATCTGCTCAAAGGAATTTGTGTAAATACATTTTTGTAATTTTCAAGAGTAAATCCTGAATATAAAATTTTACCTGCCTGTGAAAATATAGCATCATCATTTACAAAAGAAAGGTTAACCATAGCAAAGAAAGGATAAAGCATACTTATTGCTATCAGGATTAAAATCAAATAACCTAAAAATATACGCCATTTTTTCATAAACTAATTATATAACAAAATAATCTATGATACTTTCTCAGGTAAAACCGTTTTGAAAATATTATTAAGAAATGCAAAAGAAAAGCGGAAGTCATAGCCTCCGCAGATTATAACAAAAAGATAAATTGTAATTGAGTATTAGGCACTAAATCCGGCTTTTATACAGTCTGCTCTGCTCGTTTCTGCAGACAAGGTTTCTAATGCCGCCGCCTTCAACTCTATATTATTTACCAGCGCCGTAAAGAACAGCTTCACCGGCTCTAGTAGCAGGCAAGATTGTCTGGTCATACATAACAACCGGATAAATATCAGTTGGGTTAGATACTTCGCAATTGTCACCGGTTTTATCAGAATCGCAAGTAACCATCTTGTTAGGGTTCTTTTCGCCGTTAACATCAATCATTCCGTAACATTTAGATTCAGCAGTTGTACCGCCTGTGTTACCTTCTGTACAATTACCGGCTTCTTGTTTAAATGTAAATGTTATACCATCATTGAAGAATAATATATAGTTATCTGAAGCTCCAAAATTTGTAAGTGTCGTTTGTCCAGCCGTACCTGTAGCATTCCAACCTGTTCCAATGGTAGTTTTAACAACATTCATACGGTTGTTGAATAAGTTGTACAATGAAGCTGAAGAACCGTCTGTAGCTTTTGTAGAAGTTTCTGTAGCTTGTGACAAATCGTAGTCATCAAGAGCTACGTTCAAAACTACAGCCTGTGATAATACTGATAATGCTTTTTTATAAGCTGTTTTGTACTGAGCACCGTTAGTAGAGTTCATCAATGTAGGCATTGTCATAGCTGCAACAACGCCAATAATACCAAGTGTAATCAACACTTCTGCCAAAGTAAAACCGAATCGTTTTGTCATAATTTTTTTCACCTTTCTCTTAAATTAACTATGTACAAATATCTTCCAACCCCTCAGTTAGTGTTTTAATATTGTCCATCTGACATAACTAAAAGAGTGTAATTTTACAAAAGTATTTGTTGTACACTTATTTTAAACTATAACTACGTGATTGTCAAGTGGTTTTGATAGAATGTTACTTAGTTTATTACAAAACTGCGTAATATTCTCACTTATTTTTAATCTTTATAATGTGTATATTGTTATTTATGGATAATGATAATAAAAAACTTTTAGGCAAAAGGATAAAGGAGCTCCGCAGAAATAAAGGCTATACACAGGAGCAGTTGTCAGAGTTAGTCGGGATAGAAACATCGTCTTTGAGCGGAATTGAATCCGGACGTTTCTTCCCTTCGCTTCATGTCCTTGATAAAATGCTTCAAGAAAAATCCCGGTGCGTAATCGTCCTTTAAAATCTTTGCGCCAAGGGAACTAAGCTGAAAGCTCGCCGCCGCACCGTCCTTTACGGAAGCGTACAGCTTATCCATATCAAGTCCTGCCTTCTGCGC
>ENA-ORTF01001236-ORTF01001236.1-human-gut-metagenome-genome-assembly--contig:-NODE-1236-length-30790-cov-3.576184_pt1 | contig 30790 bp, 20 predicted proteins | sample MGYA00241908_ERZ509180 | MGnify/ENA primary metagenome ERZ509180 (study PRJEB26280, sample SAMEA2338814) | human gut metagenome | biome: human gut; feature: human-associated habitat; material: faeces... | reverse complement strand
AGGAGAAAACGGTATAATTGAGGAAGGCAGTTGGGTATAAGGGGTACAAGTGGTGGAGATGAAAAATATTGTGAAGACGGAAAGAGGGCGGTTGTCTGGGATATGGGATGATGCGGATGATCGATGCGGTGCATTGCCGTTTACATAAATAGATAGAGGAAATACGATGGAACTGAATTTAAGCGAACCGGGACAGAGCCGGTATCTGAGAGTATATGAATATTACAAAGAATTGATCGTGTCCGGGCAGATGAAGCCGGGAGCGAAGCTGCCGTCGATCCGCAAATGTTCCCTGCAGCTGCAGCTTTCACGGACGACGGTGGAGACGGCGTATATGCTGCTGGCGGCGGATGGCTATATCATTTCGCGTCCGCAGAGCGGGTTTTATGTAACGGATGCGGTGCTGGCGGCTGCAAACCGGGAGGAAATAGAGCATGGTGTGCCGCATCAGGAGGAACGCCCGGAAATCCGGTATGATTTTGCGTCTTCAAATGTGGATCGGGAGAGCTTCCAGTTTGATTTATGGCGGCGCTATGTCAAGAGCGCTCTGCGCCAGGATGAACGGCTGCTTTCTTATGGTGAACCGCAGGGAGAGCGGGAATTCCGGGAGGCGCTCTGTGCGTATCTGGGGCGCCACCGCAATGTGATCTGTACGCCGGACAGTATCGTAGTAGGGGCGGGTGTGCAGAGTCTCTTGCATATTTTGTGCCCGATGCTGCGGGAGCGGGACAGTGCATGGTTTTTTAATCCGTCGTTCCGGCAGGGACGCCAGATTTTTGAGGATTATGGGTTTCGGACCGGGGATATAAGAGAGTATTGGGAAAATAATGATAGGAGGATTGAGTCCTCAAAAAAGGATTTGTTCGGAATAGAAAAGCCAGATGTATGTGCAAGAGAGATGAAAACAGGGTTATCCGAACAGATGTCAGAGGCAATGAGACATACAGGGAAAAGTGTTTGCTATCTGACCCCATCGCAGATGACAGTCTGGGGCGAGGTCATGCCGGTGGGCGACCGGATGAAGCTTTTAAAGGATGCGGCGCGCGAGGATATGCTGATTATTGAGGACGATTACAACAGTGAGTTCCGCTATTATAACCGCCCGACACCGTCCCTGCAGGGGCTTTCCGGCGGGCGGGGCGTCGTGTATCTGGGGACATTTTCAAGGCTGCTTCTGCCATCGATCCGCATGAGCTACATGGTCCTGCCGCCGGATCTGCTGAAACGGTATCAGGAGCGGGGGCGTTTTTATAACCAGACGGCCTCCAAGGCAGAGCAGATTGCCCTCTGCCAGTTTATCCGGGACGGACATCTGGAAAGTCAGATCCGAAAGTCCAAGAAATTGTACGCGGCAAAGGCAAAGTGTCTGTGTGATGCGGTGCGGCGCATTTTTGGAGAAAAAGCGCGAACGCATCTGGGCGATGCCGGTTTTCTGGTTCTCATGGAGTTTGACAGCCCGCTTACATCGGCGGAAATTGCCGGGCGTGCAGCACAGGCAGGCGTCGCCGTCCGCCCGGTGGAGTCGGTCGGGAGTCTTTTGGAAAAACAGGAGCATCATTTTCAAGAGGGATATCCGAAGCTCCTGTTGTCCTGTGCCTCGATGGGGGCAGAGCGGTATGAGGAGGCGCTGGAGGTGCTGAAAGAGGTAGTGTATAAGAAAGAAAAATAGAAGATAGATATAGAAGTTAAAATGTCCGCATAAACCACAGCCAGTACCCGGAACCATCCGGGCAGTTGTGGGTATGCGGACATTTTATGCGACATTCTTACCCGTTTTTCTCCTCATGCGGCAGCCGGTTCCGGAGCAGCCGCTTTTTTAATTCACTCCAGTGAAATGGAATTAGCGGGTAAATATAACTTTTTCCGGCGATTGTCCGGTTAAAGACAAGGCAGCCGACGGCAATGAGTGTTCCTGCGATGAAGCCCCAGAGATTGAGGAAAAAGGTCAGAATCAGGAGCAGGACGCGCATGAATTTGAGTGCGTAGCCGAGTTCGAAGCTCGTCATCGAGTAGTTGGCGATCGTGACGAACGCCATATAGAGCATCGTCTCGCTGTTGAACCAGCCGGATTTGACCGAGTATTCTCCAAGCACGATACCGGCGATGACACTGAGCGGTGTCGTCAGCATGCTGGGGGTGTTGACTGCCGCGAGCCGCAGACCATCGATGGCAAATTCCAGGATCAGGAGCTGATAGATCAGCGCCACATGGATCTCGTCGGTGACACGGATAAAAGCGAGCCATTCCGGGATCCAGCCGGGATTCTGCATAAAAAGCAGCCACAGCGGTGTCAGAAATAAGGTCAGGAAAAAGATGACCGTCCGCGACAGGCGCAGATAGGTGCCGGTCAGCGGTGGAAAATAGTAGTCGTCGGCTTCCTCGATGATATCGAAAACAGAGGATGGCAGAATCATTGCGGATGGCGAATTGTCCACCAGAATGATGATATTTCCTTCCAGAATCGAGGCAGCGGAGGTATCCGGACGCTCTGAAAAACGAAATTTTGGGAATGGATTGAACCATTTGTGCGGATAAATACATTCGGCAAGGCTTTCCTGGTTCATCGAGAGGGCATCGACATGCACTTTTTGAATCCGGGTGCGGATGCGGTTTAAAAGTTCGGCGTCCACCCGGTTTTCCATGTAGCAGATGGCGATATCGGTGTGCGAACTTTCCCCGATATTCATGATTTCCATCCGCAGCTTCGGATCGCGGATGCGCCGCCGGATCAGAGCCGTATTGAACACAAGCGTTTCGACAAAACCATCGCGCGAGCCGCGCAATACCTTATCCTTTTCAGGTTCGCTGACTCCGCGGGCGGGATAGGTGCGGCAGTCTATCGTGAGTGCCTGTGCATACCCGTCGATCAGAAGAAAAGGAACACCGGAGAGAAGCTGGATAATCAGCGCGTCCGAATCCGTTTCCAGCCCGATTTCGCCGTAGGCGAGGTAGAGGGCGGCAAAATCGTTTGCATTGTCAGGCATCTGGGCGGTTTCAATGCTGCTCATTGCCTGCAGCACTTTTAAAAGCGTATCGTCCTTGGTAAAACCATCAATACAGTAGAGGCAGGCATCGCGCCCGCCGATCATCAGGTTCCGATCTACGACATCAAAACTGATGTCCGGTCGGAGCTTTTTTTGAAAAAAAGTCCGGTTATTTTCAATGGATGAAGAAATCTGCATCGTGTAAATCTCCTATCAGAGAAGCCAATATCAGTGACCGCGAAGGGACTGGAATGGGACAAAATGTTTACAGATGGAGTATGTGCGAAAAGGATAAAAATATACGAAATGAAGCAAACAGAAAAAAATTCTCAAAATATGTTTTTTTAAAATTCATGGCAAGCGAGGCAATATCAGGGAAAAAGGCGGAAAAAATCGCTGCAAAATGAGACTTAACATGTGCTGAATGGAAAAAGAAATTTGCATGTTAGTTTTAGTAACTAAAAAACTAATGCTTTATTGAGAATAAAATTCAATTAAAAATAGATAAAAATTCTCATTTTTAAATAGATTTAAATAATTGACAGATTTTATTAGATTAGTTTATACTAACCTCCTCGGCCGCCTGAGTTAGGGATGTCTAATCCAGTGCGGAGAGTAAGATACTACAAAAGATTATATGGAGGAATATGTATGAAAGGTAAGGGAAGATCCCGGCAGGCAATTCTGGCAGCGGTGACCGTGTTAGCGGCGGCGCAGGCAGGTACTGCTTATGCTTCAACTGGACCGGCATCGGAGTCCGGAGTACAGACCGGCGCCTGGATTCAGGAAGGACAGGACTGGAAATATCAGGGAACGGACGGAACGCTTAAGACTGGATGGGTCAAGACCGAGAGCGGCTGGTATTATCTGGATCCGCAGACCGGACGGATGATGACTGGATGGATCACCGTCGATGGACGCCGGTACTATATGAACACAACAGCCGATGGCGTGGAAGGACAGATGCGCCGCGGCTGGTGGAAGGACAATGCAGGAAAATGGTATTTCTTCAGCACTGCATCCGATGGAACGGAAGGTATGACCGTGACCGGATGGCAGTGGATTGATGGAAAATGCTATTATTTTGATAACTTGAGCGCAGAAAACTATGGTCAGATGCACACCGAAGGTCGGACGCCGGACGGCTACAGCGTCAATGCGGATGGACAGTGGGTCAATGAAAATGGAGAGGTCCAGACCCGTGCGGATAGAGGTTACGCGAGCAGCCCGGCAGCAGACGGTAACGGAAGCAGCGTATCAGGAGGCGGTTCGGGGAATTCCGGCAGTTCCGGCGGCAGCCATTCGGGGGGCTCTGGAAGCAACAGTAATTCTGGAAATAACAGTAATTCTGGAAATAACGGTAATTCCGGGAATGACGGAAATCAGAATGGCGGAAATGCCGGAGATAACGGAAACACTGAAAATCCAGACAAGCCGCAGATGGTTTCGCTGGTAGATGAGACGAAGACAAAGCTTACCGAAGTAAATTCCCTGGGCTGGTGGCTTCCGATCGCATTTGATGAGGGATACAATGCAGGCAATACGGTCGTTAAGGTCGATGGAAAAGATGTAACCAATCTTTTAACGCCGATCACAGATGACGGACGTATGGCAAAACTGGCGCTTCTTGGCACACCGGGCAAAGTAACCGTCAGCAGCAAAGAAGATGCGGCAAAGGAAGAGACGGTGGTTCTGAGCAATGAGAGCCAGGAAGATGCTGTATATGAGGAAAACGACGGCTATCTGCCTGAGAAGATTCTGACGCATGAGCCGGTTGCTTACTGGGACTATTATCTGACCAATTACGATGAAAACGGAAATGCCCGCATTTCTCCGAAAAAGACTACGTATAACTTGAATGAAGAGAAACAGACTCATCCGAGCTATTCGCCGGATGCGGTTCTTCCAAAAAATGGAAAAGCAGCCGTTACCATTCTGTTTAACTATAATACAGATGAGGAAAAAGAGTGGTTTGACGGCATCCGCAAACTGGAACTGGTTGAATACAATGAGCAGAAGAACACAATCAATTCGAGTCTCGTATTTGACAGTGAAAAGAATGTGGCGCACGGACAGGGACGCGTTGGACAGCTGACTATCCAGACAGGACAGAGCAATTTCTTTAATAATGGACGTTATTATGTGCGGGTTGTATCGTCGGCAGGCGGTTCCGCGCTCGTCCCGATTCATGTCGTCAATGAGACAGTACCGACGCTGGAGCTTAAGGAAACACCGCAGTCCGGTAAGAATCTCCATTTTGCAGTCAGCGATCTGGTATATGCAATTGAGACACCGATCGAGCGTGTGACCCTGGAAGCTCCGAACGGAACAGTAAGCGACCTTAAGATGATCGATGACTGGTATCTCTACAGCCAGGATTTATTTGTTCTGTACAATGATAATACAGACCATCTGCCATACAAGGGCAATTACAAGATCACTGTATATGCAAATGGTTTCCGGTCATTCTCCAAGAGCTTCAAGGTGACAACGGGTGCAGAGCCGGTAAAAGAGAAGGAACAGACCAATGGCCAGAAAATGGCGGCATACGGATTCGACGGTATCAGCACCGCATCGACCGGTTCCAGCGGAAGTGGAAGCTCCAGCGGCAGCAGCTCAGGAAGCTCTGCAATCTCTGCAAACCTGATTTTTGATTCAGATCTGCTTGTAAATGCACATCTCCTTGAACAGACCAAGATGGAAAATGATGCGTCCAAGGCAGTGATGGAGTGGTGGTACAATGCGATTCCGGATGCAGTCTTTGATACTGGAGATGATGATTTCTTCAGATGGACAGACTACGTAAATAAGAGCGAGAATCAGAAATACGAAGAGAACAGAATGCTTCCATTTGCAGATTACCGTGAAAACGGAGCACTGGATCCGAACCATCCGGCAACGGCAAAAGAAGTTCTCGAAGATGGTCTGCTCGGCGATATCCAGTACAATGGAAGCTTCTCCCGTCAGGATGCACCGGCGATTACAGTTGTACAGAACAAAGAGGGCGAGCCGGTAGTCCTGCGGACAGAGGATACAGAGTATATCGAGGCGGTTCAGAGTATCGTTGTCAACGGAAACTGGCAGGCACTCAGCAAGGACAAATATTTTATCGATAAAGAAGCTGGCACCATTACCATAGAGTCGGATGTATTCAAGGCTGGTGAGGAGTATAAGCTGACTGTCGATGCAACGGGATATAAGAGCCAGAGTATCGCATTTACATACGATAAGGTGCTGGAAAACGATTTATCGCTGACCGTTGAGTATGCAGAAGATAAAGAGGCGTTTGCAGCTGAGAAAAAAGAAGATTCTAATAAGACCTACTATTTTGCAAATGCTGAATTTACCGTTAATGGCAGCAAGGGAGATTTCCTGAAGAACCTGAAATCTGTTACCCTGCTTTCTGACGAGGAAGATGCGGTTGAGAGAAATATCTACACGAAGGGCGTGTCCAGCAGCAACGATGTTTACTATGAAGTATCCGGGGATGGCAAGAAGCTGATTCTCCATCAGGTTCAGCCGGGAAGCTATAAGCTGACTCTTCGTTCGAATTATTACACGGAGGCGCTGAGATGTGAATTTGTGGTTGAGAAGGAAGAGGAAGAAATCCAGGAAGAGATGGCAGCTCCAGAAGTAGTGGAGTTCAGCAAACATAAAGCCAGCTGGTCATTTGATCCAGATTTTGGACGTGCTTCTTTTAAGGCTTCAAAGGGAACGAGTGTAAAAGATTACCTGGCTAAGATTACATCCGTGAAAGTTGGAAATAAAGAGTATACGAAAGCAACTTACAGCCTTAGTTCGTATAACCCTACATGGAAGATGACAGATGCAGATGATCCAGATAACAATGTACAGGATTTTGATTGCATCGATTTCACTTTAGACGGTTTCAGCACCGAAGAAAGCACCGATGTAACGATCCAGGCAGAAGGATACGAAGAGCTTACCTTTACAGTTACAAAGGATATGAAGTTAGCGGGTGACGAAGAGAAACTGCTTCCAGCACCGGAACTGACAGGCAGCACTACGGTTGATGAGGGAGAACCGCTGGTTCTGACTGGTGATGAAGAGTATCTGAAAGCAATTAAGTCTGTAAAAGTAACTGGCAATGATGCGGAGGAAGATGTTGCACTTGAATTTGCAGTAAATGGTACAACATTGACAATTCAGACTGGCACACTGGATAGTGGCTTGAATGAGATTGTGATCGAAGCAAAAGGTTACAAGAATCAGTCGATCACGGTTACAGTTGAGAGCCAGAAAGCAGATACAGAAATTGAGGTTTCCAGTGTTGTAAAAGAGAGTAGTTGGACAGGAGATTATTTACTGATCCGTTTCAATGGAGTTGAGGGGGAAAAGTTAAAAACTTTCTTAAAGGAGATTGATTCGGTTGCAGTAAATGGAACAGAGTATAGCAAGGCATCCGTTTCCTCGTTCCTTGGAAGTGGTGAGTTTGCACCGCATGCAACGGATACATCTTATAGCAATGATAATTATGATTGTTTAAAGGTTTCAGCGTCCGGATTAAGTGAAGAAGAGGATAATGAAATTCTTATCTACACTAAGAATAACGGAACGATTGAGTGCAAACTTGATAAAAACTGGAAATTAATCAAGGAATCCAAAACGCTTCTTGCCGACGAAGTCCTCCCAAGCGAGATCGTCACCACCCCAACCGAGGGAGTAACCATACCGGAGCAAACACCGGCAGAGGACGCGACACCGGAAGAGCCGAAGACGAATGACGAAAACAAGGCAGATGTACCGGATGGCGATAAGAAGAACGAGACAGACGATGCGAACAAGGCACCGGAAGTAGACGAGGACAAGAAAGAGAATTCGGACGAGTCCAAGGATACTTCGGATGAGAAGAAAGACGAAACTTCAGATAAAGGCGATGCTGACAAGGATGATTCGAAAGATGAATCCGGAGAAACTGGTGACGATTCCAAGAAGAATGAAACGGATGAATCTAAGGACAATGATTCCAAGAAGGATGAGACCGGTGATGTAAAAGATGATACTTCTGATAAGGAAGAATCTGACGGCGGTAAAGGCGATGCTTCTGAGAAAGAAGAGTCTGTTTCCGAAGAAGAGTAGTTTTATTTAAAGGAGTAAAAATTGAAACAGAAGTGGTGGATTTTATTAACCCTGCTGCTGTGTGGCTGCGGTGCTTCATCGCAGCCGGATCAAACGGGGGCGGTCCAGAATGACCGTCCTCGTTTATCTGCGTCTACGGAAGAGACGGCAGAAAATGTGGCAGCAGTAGAAAAAAACGAAAATTTAGAGAAAAATCCCTCAAATTCGAACCAGAATCCGGGAGAGGGGCAGAACTGGACGGTGTTTGCGATGGATACTGTGATGCAGTTTGACGCCTACGGTGGAAGTGCGGCTTTGCAGGAAAAAGTGAAACGGCGGGTGGAAGAGCTGGAAGGGGAGTTTTCGACAACGCAGGAAAACAGCGATATTTTTCATCTGAACCAGGAGAAAACAGCGGAACTTTCAGCGGATACGCGTTATCTGATGCAGGAGGCGCTGGTGCTGGGAGCAGAAACAGATGGTGCGCTCGATATTTCGATTTACCCGGTTGTGCAAAGCTGGGGATTTACAACGGGAAATTACCGGGTCCCCAGTGAGAGCGAGCGGGAAAGCCTGCTTAAATCGGTCGATTATCGTCTGGTCGGTTTAGAAGCAGATACGGCATCGATCGAGCCAGGAATGATGGTGGATCTAGGCGGTGTCGGAAAGGGATTTACCGGGGATGAGGTGGTAAAGACTATGAAGGAGGACGGCGTGACGAGCGCACTGTTCAGTCTTGGAGGCAATATCCAGACGATCGGAACAAAACCGGATGGCGAGAAATGGTATGTCGGCATCAAGGATCCGGAGAGCGACGGCTATCTGGGCGGAGTCAGGGTGCAGGATGAGGCGGTCATTACCTCCGGTGGCTATGAGCGCTATTTCACGGATGATGACGGAACAATTTACTGGCATATCATGGATCCGTCCACTGGGGCGCCGGCGCATAGCGGGCTGATTTCTGTGACAATCATCGGACCGTGCGGACTGCGCTGCGATGGGCTTTCGACCGCCCTGTTTGTCATGGGACGGGAAAAGGCAGCGGCACATTGGGCGGCGCATCAGGACTATGAGGCAGTCCTGGTTGACGAGAGCGGCACGATCTGGCTGACGCCGGGCTTAAAAGACCGATTTATTCCGGTGGATCAGGGGGAGACGCGGGAGATTCGTGTGTTTTCATTGACGAAGTGATAAATTCCATTTACAATGGCGGTAAATCGACAGATTTGCTGTTTTTTCAAATGAAAGCAAAGAAAGCAAGCATATAAGGACAATGAAAATGAATCAAAATAGTGTAAATGACAGGAATGTAACAATGCAGGAACAGGATTTTCAGAAGCATCTGCTTCGCTTCGAACGTACCCTTTCCACCCTTGAGGGCTACGAGGGCTGGATGATAGGCACAACTACACTTCATCTGGACTGGCAGCCCAAACAGGGGGAGAATGAGTTTTGCCATACCAAATTAACTCCAGAAATCATCAAAAAAGGTCGCTCGGCAATCCGGGTCCGCATAGCGGTAGCGGAGGAGGAAAAGGAACGGGAAAATGAGGAGATGGAAGTGCTGCTGGTAAAACCGCGCCAGAGCGTCCTTGTCCCGGAAAAAGAGAAAATGCCGCTCATGAAAGCAATTACGGAACTGGGAAGTGAGGATGATGATACGCTGGCATTTAGCCGCAGCCAGATGGAAGAATATCTCCGGGAGGCGGCAGATACCAATCCGATCCATCAGGGAGAAGCGGCAGTTCTGCCGGGGTTTCTTGTTATGAATGCCTGCCTGCTTCGTCTGTGGAAGAAGGGCTGGATGAAGGGACAGACCGCTCTGGAAGTACGTTTTCTTGCCCCACTTCGTCCTGATGAGGAGGTATATCTGTCGGATTCGGGGCAGGAGGGAAGAAACGCGGTGTATCTGAGAACGAAGCAAGAGGGAAAAGAAATTCTTTCGATTACAGAAAAATAGGGATGCCGATGATAAAGTGGGTGCAGAGGAGCTATGGGTGCATATGTAAACCATTTATAAAAACAAGGTTGACAATCCCTTGAAATTCCGATATACTCTTTTCTAGCAAAGATTCTCTGTGTGTGATTCATAGGAAAATGCATTACACGGCTTAGAATTTTATCACTGAGGAGGTATATATAATGAGTTCAGAGACAAGTGCAGTGAACGTACACGGCGCATGGAGCGCGAAGCGGCTTACACTTTTGGCGATGATGCTGGCTCTTATCAGTGTGTCTTCGTATATTGCGATTCCGCTTCCGTTTTCGGATGCAAAGATCACAGCGCAGACGATGATTGTCAACCTGATCGGTCTGCTGATTGCACCACAGGATACCATTTTAGTTATGGCGAGCTGGCTGCTGTTAGGCTTATGCGGCGTGCCGGTATTCAGCGGCGGAAGCGCAGGACCGGGAAAACTGCTTGGACCGAGCGGCGGTTACTATATCGGATTTCTGGTTGTAGCGTTCCTGATTTCCCTGTTTTGCCGGAAATGGAAAAATGTTGCATTCCAGACAGCGTTCCTGATTGTAGTTGGTATTCCGGTGATTTACGCATTCGGTGCAGGCTGGATGAAACACGTGACCGGACAGCCGTGGGGTGCAGTTATCGTGCAGTCGATAATTCCGTTTATTCCGCTGGACATCGTTAAGTGTGTGGCAGCGGTAGCACTTGGAAAGGCGCTGAAGCGGACGGGCTTATTTGGAAATTAGATAGAAAATAAAGATGGGATGTGGTAGTGAACAGAATCAGCCTTTTAGTGCAGAAATGCAGCCAGGAGGCATGAGGAGTCCGTTGCCGCATCCCTTTAATTTTAATTAGGAATAGAAGAAAAACAGGAGAAAAGTATGAATCACGTATATATTCTGGGCGGTTTGCGCAGTTACATCGGGGTGAAAGATGGAATGTACCGTCATATCCCGGCGGAAAAGCTGGGGGCGGAGGTGCTGCGGGAGGTGGTTTCGCGATTTGAGCTTCCAACCGATGCGATCGACTATATAATAGGAGGAAATGCGGTCGGGGGAGGCGGCAATATCACGCGTCTGGCGGCACTTTCGGCAGGGTTTCCAGAGCGGATTCCGGCGGTTACTTTGGATCTGCAGTGCGGGTCGGCGCTGGAGGCGATCAGCGCGGCAGCAGCCAAGATTGAGAGCGGGATGGCGGATCTGGTCATTGCCGGGGGAATGGAGAGTTCTTCGGTACAGCCGTACCGCATGATGTCCCCGAACCATCCGGAGTATGACGGTGGAAAGGTGTATACGGTTGCACAGTTTGTGCCGGGAAAGCGCGGCGAGCAGGTTATGTTAGAGGGCGCGGAGGAGACTGCGATCCGGGAAAATGTCTCTAAGGAAGAGATGGACACCTGGGTGCTCCGGAGCCATAAGAGGGCGGCGCAGGCGCGCAAAGAGGGAATATTGGAGGATATAACGGTTTCCATCGACGGCAGCAGCCGGGATGAGGGAATCCGTCCGACAATGAGCCAGCGTCTGATCGACCGCCTGCCGTATCTGCTTCCAAATGGCACGAAAATCACGGCGGCAAATGCGTGCTTGATGCACGATGGTGCGGCATTTGTGGTACTTTGTTCGGAACGGTTTTTGCGGGAACAGGGACGGAAAGCAGAATGCCGTTTCCGGTTTGGTACAGCGATCGGGGATGATCCGATGATGAGCCCAAAATCAGCCGTCAGCGCTGCTAAGGCGATACTTGCAAAAACGGGGCATTCTTATCAGGAGATCGATGCTTTTGAGGTCAATGAAGCGTTTGCCGTTATTGATGTTCTATTTGAACGTGCATTTCCGGGGATTGAAGACCGTTATAATATCTGGGGCGGGGCACTTGCCTATGGGCATCCATATGGAGTCTCCGGCGCAATGATTCTGCTGCATCTGATGAAAGCACTGGAACATAAAAATGGGCATCTGGGAATGTGCTGCGTGGCAGCCGCCGGAGGGATCGGAAGCAGTATTCTGGTGGAGAAAGTAATGAAGTAGATGAAGACAGTGCTTGAATGATATAAAAAGTAAATGTGGTAAATTTAAAAGCTCAAATTTGGTAAAAAGTTCTATATAAAAATAAGTAAAAGACAGGAATTAATCATGAAAGAAATACAGACACAACGTATAAATACATATCTGGATGCGCTCCGGGCATACCCGCCAGAGTGGGAAGCCCTGATCACGGAGAAAGAGCGCTATACGTTCGGGGAGCTCATCGAGGCGGCAGAACGTGTAAGGAAACATCCGAAAGAGATAGAAGAAAAACAGGGAAAACGTCACATCCACTGGATCCAGGAACCGACGATCGCGCATCAGCTTATTCAGTTTCTGGCATATGGAGACGGAAATACGGTTCCGGTGATTGCACCGTCCGATGTAAAAATTTCCGATGAATTGCGTGACGTGACACCTCCGGAAGGGGCATATATGGGTGTGATGACGTCGGGAACCTCCGGTCGTCAGAAAGTATTGTTCCGCTCCTTTGAAAGCTGGCACGATTTTTTTAGGCTTCAGAATAAAATTTTCAAAATGGGAGAGGGAAGCATTACGTTTATGCAGGGGAGCCTGGCGTTTACGGGCAACCTGAACCTTTATATGGCGCAGCTTGCGTCCGGCGGAAGCGTCGTTGCGGCGGATTCCTTTGATCCGCGCCTCTGGAAGCGGATGATCGAGGCAGAACAGGCGACCTGCGTCTATCTGATTCCGGTCAAGCTGCGGGCGCTGCGGCGTATCTATGAGCGGGAACAGGCGGTCAATTACCGGATTATTTCTTTTGTCAGCGGCTCCCAGAGTATGGGCGGTGCGGAGGCAGTGCAGTTTAAAAAGGCATTTCCCGAAGCGGAGATTACATTGTATTATGGCGCCAGCGAGCTGAACTATATTACCTATATCCGTGGAAGTGAGATGAAAGAAGATACGACGCTGGTTGGCCGTGCATTTCCAGAGGTGGATGTCTGGATTGAAAACGACCATTTCCATGTAAAAACGCGGTATGGAATTCTTGGAATTGGAAATGACGCGGTGATTGGGGACTGCGGTCACACAGATGCAGAGGGACTCTTCTATTTTGATGGGAGGGATGATGATATCTGCAACATAAATGGGAGAAAAGTGTCATCCCTCCGGATCGAAGAGGCGGTGCGGACATTTCCGGGAGTGGCAGAGACGGCAGTGAAGGCAGTCCATGAGCATGGGCGCGATTATCTGAAAGTGTGGATTGTGTGGGAGAAAGAAGCTGAAAGGGAAGAAATTGCCGGAAGTGACAGCGGAAAATGTGGTTGTACCAATATGGCAATTCGGGAATTTTTGGCAGAAAGACTGGCAGATTATGAGATTCCACGCGAATTTGTCTTTCTAAAGGAGTTTCCAAAGACTGAAAGCGGAAAGATTCGTAAAAAAGAACTGTGAAAATTGCTTTTTCTTATCAAAAAAGAAAATGGTTTATTGTGCAAAATGACAAAAGGAAGACATAGGGGCAGCTTATGGAGATGCACTGATGGCAGCGATTGGAGTCGGATTCTACCAAGGTTTTTCAGATTTGCGCCAAGTAATCCAAAAGAAATGTATTTATAAGTCGGATTTAGGACAATAAGCGGGAATCCTCGGCAATTCAATTACCGAGATGAAAGCGCAGGAGTGTGCATATCTGCACAATGCAAATAGTATAATAATTCTCATCCTTTGGAAAGGCTTTTTGACTGTAATCATTGATATTACAATTGAAAAGCTTTTTCATTTATAGGTTCCCGATAACGTGTAAAAATGAAATTCAATCAACCGGACAGAATATATGTTCGAAATTCTGCACTTTCCTTGCAATGAAAACTGTGCTATGGTATACTGAAAAGAAGATTTGGAGGCATTTTGAAGCGTTCTTTTTTTAGTTTGAACCAGATCTTGAACCAGTGAGAAAAGAAAGGAATTTACCGTGATTTCGTATGTAAAAGGCATCCTGGCGGAGAAAGCAAAGGACCGTATCGTGGTCGAGTCCGGCATGATGGGGATCGGGATTTTTGTCCCGATGTCGGTGCTGGAAGTTTTACCGCCGCTCGGGGAAGAGGTAAAGATATATACACACCTGCAGGTGCGGGAGGATGATATGAGCCTGTACGGCTTTTTAAGCCGTTCGGATCTGGAGATGTTCCGCCAGCTTCTGGGGGTCAACGGCATTGGTCCGAAGGGGGCACTTGGCATCTTGTCGGCGCTGCGTCCGGAGGATCTGCGTCTTGCGGTTATGACTGGGGATGCGAAGGCGATCTCCCGTGCACCGGGCGTTGGGGCAAAGACGGCACAGCGGATCATTCTCGATTTGAAGGATAAAGTGCAGGCAGAGGATCTGCTGACACCGCTGTTAGATGGCAGTGCGGCGGTTTCGCCGGCTGCGGGAAACGGGCTTTCAGGCAATGCAGTGAAGGAAGCCGTGGAGGCGCTGGTGGCGCTGGGATATACGAATGCCGAGGCGGTGAAGGCGGTCAAGAGCGCCAATGTGACGGAAGAGATGGATTCCGAGGCGGTATTGAAGGCATCGCTGAAATATCTGGCGTTTTTGTAAAACAACCTATGTGTCGGACATTCGAAATTGCAGGATCATAGAAAATAGTGGTGCTTGTGCGTCAGATGAAAATTTGGAATGTGTGGCAGATATGAGAAAATGGAACTGTCATGGCTTAATTGAATGAGAGAGAAAACAGGAAAGACAGGAAACAAGTATGAGCAGAAGGACGATTACAACCGAGGTAACGGAGGAGGATAAGCGGATTGAGGGAAGTCTCCGCCCGCAGACCTTAGACGAATATATCGGTCAGGAGCGGATCAAATCGACGTTAAAGGTATTTATCCATGCGGCGAAATCCCGCGGTGAGGCGCTTGACCATGTTCTTTTCTATGGACCGCCGGGATTGGGAAAGACGACACTTAGCGGCATTATCGCCAATGAGATGGGAACCCGCATGAAGGTTACTTCCGGTCCGGCAATCGAGAAACCAGGGGAGATTGCGGCGATTCTCAACGGGCTCCAGGAGGGAGACGTCCTCTTTGTGGATGAGATTCACCGCTTAAACCGCCAGGTGGAAGAGGTGCTTTATCCGGCGATGGAGGACTATGCGATCGATATCATGTTGGGAAAAGATTCGACGGCGCGCTCGATTCGTCTGGATCTGCCGAAATTTACGCTGGTAGGCGCGACGACACGCGCGGGGCTTCTGACGGCGCCGCTGCGCGACCGCTTTGGCATCGTGCAGAAGATGGATTTTTATACGCCTGAAGAGCTGCAGACGATTGTCCTGCGGACGGCGGGAGTTCTGAATGTGGAGATTGATAAGACGGGCGCCTATGAGATTGCGAGACGTTCGAGAGGAACGCCGCGTCTGGCAAACCGACTGTTAAAACGTGTGAGGGACTTTGCACAGGTCAAGTACAACGGCGTGATTACGAAAGAAGTCGCGGATTTTGCACTGGATATCCTTGATGTGGACAAGCTGGGACTTGACAACAACGACCGTGCGATCTTACATATGATTATCGACAAGTTTTCCGGCGGTCCGGTCGGACTGGAGACGCTGGCGGCAGCGCTGGGCGAGGATGCTGGGACACTGGAAGATGTGTATGAACCGTATCTTCTGATGAACGGTCTGCTCAACCGGACTCCGCGCGGGCGGATGGCGACCGAAGCAGCGTATCGGCATCTCGGGTATGCCTGGAATCAAGCAAAAAACGGTATTTCTGAGATTTGATATTTGATTGATTTGAAGGTGGTATTTCTGTGTGGGTGACGTGACAACGTCGAACCATATTTATTATAGATAGAAAGAAGAGAATGCGATGGCAAAACAGTATATAGATGTATTAATTGATGGAAAAGTGTATAGCCTGGGCGGCAGTGAGACGGAAGGATATGTACAGCAGATTGCCACGTATCTGAATGGGAAGATTTTCCAGCTCAAGGCGCAGCCGGGATTTTTGAAAATGCCGGAAGACTACCAGAGTATTATGACTTATCTGAATCTGGCGGATGATTATTTTAAAGAAAAAGAGAGTGCGAAGGCACTTGCATCCGACAAAGAGAGCATGGAAAAAGAGACATATCGTCTGAAACATGAGATGGTCAGTACCCAGATGAAGCTCGAGAGTCTCCGCAATGAGCGCACCGTCAGCGAGGAAGAACTGGAGACGGCAAAAAAGGCGGCAAAAGAGGCAGCTGAGCAGGCGGAAGCTGCTAAAAATGAGGTACAGGCACAGATCGAGCGTGTGAAAAAAGAAACGCAGGAGCAGATCGAGGCTGTGAAGAAAACAGCACAGGAACAGGTTGAGTCTGCAAGAAAAGAAGCGCAGGAGCAGATTGAACGTGCGAAGAGAGAGGTACAGGAGCGCGTGGAATCCGCGGAAAAAGCAGCCCAGGATCGCGCTGCTAGGGCGGAGCAGACAGCCCGGGAGCAGGCAGAAGCTGCAAAAAAAGAGGCATTGGAACAGATTGCGGATGCAAAGAAGGAAGCAAACGATTTCCGTGGAGAAGCAGAGGTTTGGAAACAGGATGCAGAAGATCAGCGTCTGGCGGTCGAGTCATCCCAGAGTGAAATCGCTTCTTTGCAGGACAAGCTGGAGATTCTCAAACAACAGCTTGAAGAAGCAAGACAGGCGGCGACAGCTGTGCAGACGGAAAAATCGCAGCTGGAAGCACGTCTGATGCAGACGGAACAGGAAAAACAAAGTGTAAAAGAGCAGCTGAGCCAGCTGGAGCAGGAAAAACAGACGATAAAGAAAGATCTGGAAGAGAGCCTCCAGGAGGCAGGGGCAGCACGTGAGGAACTGGCAGCTGTCCGTCAGGCACAGGTGGAGGCATATATGAAGCGGAAGCCATTTCCCAAGAGACAGGGAACGGTGGAACTGAAAGATGCAATTCTGCGGTTATAATGGGTGAAATGATATGAAAAAAAAGGTGGAAATTCTGGCACCGGCGGGTTCCTTCGATAGCATGAAAGCGGCGGTTGCTGCGGGGGCGGACGCAGTCTATATGGGCGGCAGCCGTTTCGGAGCCAGGGCATATGCGGAAAATCCGGATGAAACGGGGATGCTGGAAGCGATCAACTACGTGCATCTGCATGGGCGCCAGCTTTATATGACGGTCAATACGCTGGTAAAGGAAGACGAGATGGATGACTTATACGACTATCTGCTTCCGTATTACCAGGCGGGACTGGATGCCGTGATCGTGCAGGACATGGGCGTATTTTCTTATATCCGGGAGCATTTTCCGGATTTGCCGGTTCATGCGAGCACACAGATGACGATTACAGGACCGGAGGGCGCGGCGCTTATGACGAGAATGGGCGCGGTCCGCATCGTTACAGCGCGTGAACTTTCATTGGAAGAGATACGCCGCATTTATCAGGAGACGGGCGTGGAGATAGAGAGCTTTGTTCACGGGGCTCTCTGTTACTGTTATTCGGGACAATGCCTGTTCAGCAGCCTGATCGGCGGCAGAAGCGGCAACCGGGGACGATGCGCTCAGACCTGCCGGCTTCCGTTTGATGTCCTTCGGCGGCTGGATGAGAACAACCCGAATGAAAACAAAAACAAAAAGAAAGAAAATGGCGTGTTAAATCCGGGCGATTCCAAGTATGTGCTCAGTCTCAAGGATCTTTGTACGCTGGATATTTTGCCGGATATTCTGGAAGCAGGCGTTTATTCCTTGAAAATCGAGGGGCGCATGAAGAGTCCGCGCTATACGGCAGGCGTGGTGCGCCTGTACCGGAAATATGTAGATTTATATTTAAAGAATGGCAGAAAAGGTTACCGGGTTGACCCGAAAGACCGGAAGGAGCTGCTGGATCTGTTTGACCGCGGCGGTCAGACGTTAGGCTATTATACCGAGCACAATGGACGCGATATGGTGGTCTGCCATGAGAAACCGGCATTCCGCCAGGAAAACCGGGAACTTTACCAGTATCTGGACAAAACGTATGTGGAAGCAGAGGTAAAAGAACCGGTTCAGGGGTTTGCGCGTGTCTGTGAAGGCGAACCGCTGCAGCTGACGCTTCAATACGAAGATCCGCTGACGGGAGAAAGCCGGATGGCAGGCGGAATCGGAGCAGTTGTCCAGACGGCAGTGAAACAGCCGATGAGCAAGGAACGGATTGAGAAACAGCTCGGAAAAACGGGAAATACGCCGTATTATTTTGAAAATCTGGAAGTGGAGACAGGCGGCAGCCCCTTTGTGCCGGTGCAGGAGTTAAATGAACTCCGCCGCTCTGCGTTTGAGCAGCTGACCGAGGAGATACTGCGTCCATACCGCCGGGAGATACCGGAAAATAGGGCGTGCGGGACAGGAAAAGGGTGGCAAAATCCGGAAGAAAAGAATCTGGAAGAAAATAACCAGACAGGTTCGGAATCAGGAAAAACCAGCCCGGCTCAGGACGTTGAACTCACAGCGGGTTTACCTGTACAGAGCCAGAAAACGCTGTTTGAGAATAAAAAAGGGAATAAAACAGCTCTGTACCACATTCATGTTTCGGTCGAACACCCGGCACAGTTAAAAGTGGCGTTATCCGTACCGGAAGTCGGCGCCATCTATCTGGATAGCGCTGAATTTGGCGCCGAACAGTGGAACGAATGGGTATCGCGCTGCCATGAGGCAGACAAGCAGTGTCTTTTGGTAATGCCGCATATTTTCCGCGATCGGGCAAAGGAATATTTTGAAACACATCGTTCCAGGCTGGAATCGGCGGGATTTGACGGTCTTGTCATCCGGGCATGGGAAGAGTTGGAATTGGTGCGCGAGTGGAAGATTTCCATCCCGCTTGTGATGGATTATGGTATTTATACGATGAATCACCGGGCGGAGGATTTTGTGCGGGAGATGGCGCCGGAGCTTTCGATGCGTTTTACCCTTCCGGTCGAGCTCAACAGCCGGGAGTTGGAGGCGCGCGACAGCCGGGAACGGGAACTTCTTGTATATGGTTCGATCCCGGTCATGGTAACCGCCCAGTGCATCCGGAAAACCGTGGAAGGATGCAGTAAATGTCCGGAATATCTGTATCTGCGGGATCGCAAAAAGAAGGTATTTCCGGTAAGGAACCAGTGCCGTTTCTGCTGCAATACGATCTACAATTCCAGCCCCCTGTCGCTTTTGAAGGATAAAAAGCAGATAGACCGCCTGCAGCCGGAGGTGCTGCGTCTGTCATTTACGTCGGAGAGTGCGGCACAGACCGGGGAAGTGCTGGATGCCTACGTGAAGACCTTCCTCCATCAGGAACCGGTGGAGCTGGAGGGCGAATTTACAAGAGGTCATTTTAAGAGGGGCGTAGAGTAGCGTGTGTACCGGGAATCTTCCGGGTACACATGAAAAGGAGGATCACCATGATAAATCTTGTGACAACGATGTCCAGGTATCTGATGATATTGCTGATACTGATTTATACATATTACAATTTCCGCTTTTTTTCACTGCCGGATGACGAGTCGAAACTCCGGCTCTGTCGTCTGCAGAATGTACCGCTGTTTTTGATATTTCTTCTGTCGGGTACGATCATTTATCTACAAACCGAGGATGAGGCAGTTGTGCTGTTTTTCGGCGCGCAGCTTGTCTTTTTTGTCCTGTACCAGCTCTTATACCGGCTGTTTTACCGGAATGCGTCGAGACTGTTGCTGAACAACACGTGTATGCTTCTGTGCACCAGTTTTATCATGCTGACGCGCATCTCGATGGACAAGGCGGTCCGCCAGTTTATCATCATGGCAGTTGCGGCGGTTATCACAATGATTATACCATATGTGATAGATAGAACCTGGCAGCTCGCTAAGATACCGTGGGTGTACGGCCTGATAGGTCTGGCGCTGCTGCTGGTTGTCTGTGTGATCGGCAATACCAGCTTCGGCGCACAGCTTTCGATCAGTATCGGCGGATTTTCGTTCCAGCCGTCCGAGTTTGTTAAGATCAGCTTTGTATTCTTCGTGGCGACGATGTTTTACCGCTCAACGGAGTTTAAAAATGTGGCGATCACGACCGGCGTGGCGGCGGCGCACGTGTTGATTCTGGTGTTATCCAAGGATCTGGGAAGTGCGCTGATTTTTTTCCTCGCCTATGTCCTGATGCTGTTTATTGCAACCTCCAACTGGCTGTATCTGGCAGGCGGTCTTGGAAGCGGCTGTGCGGCTGCGATGCTGGCGTATAAGCTGTTTTCGCATGTGCGTGTCCGCGTGGAAGCATGGCAGGATCCGTGGAGTGACATCGCAGGAAAAGGATATCAGGTTACGCAGGCGCTCTTTGCGATCGGCACAGGCGGCTGGTTTGGCATGGGACTTTACCAGGGGATGCCGAAGAAGATCCCGGTTGTCGAGAAGGACTTCATTTTCGCGGCGATCTCGGAGGAGCTGGGCGGCATCTATGCGCTCTGTATTCTCCTGATCTGTCTGGGCTGCTTCATGCAGTTCATGCTGATTGCGACCCGGATGCAGGCATTATTTTACAAGCTGATCGCGTTTGGTCTGGGAATTGAGTATGTGGTGCAGGTGTTCCTGACGATCGGCGGCGTGACCAAGTTTATTCCGTCCACCGGCGTGACGCTGCCGCTTGTCAGTTATGGAGGCAGTTCGATTCTCAGCACATTTATCCTGTTTGGCGTGATACAGGGACTATATGTCCTGAAACGGAATGAGGAAGAAGAGGAGGAGCAGCAGTTTGATGAGGCAGAAGGATGAAATGGAAAGAACTGAAAATGCGAGAGCGCGTTCAAACCGTCATATTCTGTGGCTGACCTATGGGATTGCGGCGCTCTTTATCGCGATGGCCGTTTATTTTGGCTGGTTTATCCAGTTTAAGAGTGAAAATGTGATCGGCAGCTCTTATAATGCGAGACTCGATCTCCTCTCAGACCGGGTGACCCGCGGTTCGATTATGAGCAATGATAAAACGGTGCTGGCGCAGACGAACGTTGCAAGTGACGGAAGCGAGAAACGCTATTATCCGTATGATTATCTGTTTGTCCATTCGGTCGGATATTCCGGCAAAAATGGAAAAACCGGTCTGGAGTCGCTGGCGAATTTCTACCTGCTTTCCTCCCATGTGAATCTGATTGAGAAAACGATCAATGAATTTCAGGGGAAGAAAAATCTGGGCGACAATGTGATTACGACGCTCGATGTGGATCTGCAGCAGACGGCATCCGACGCGATCGGAAAACACCGGGGCGCGGTGATTGTCATGGAACCGGATACGGGAAAGATTTTAACGATGGTTTCCCAGCCGAATTTCAATGCGAATCTCGTCGATGAGCGCTGGGCAGAGTTGATATCGCCGGACAATACGAAGGCGCAGTTAGTCAACCGTGCGACGCAGGGCTTATATCCGCCGGGATCGACGTTCAAGATGCTGACGGTGCTGGAATATATGAAAGAGAACCCGAATACCTGGCAGGACTATGTGTATAATTGTAATGGCTCTTACCAGAATGGCGATTATACGATTAAATGTTACCACGGGACGGCACACGGGGCGCAGAACCTGATTCAGGCATTTGCCAATTCCTGCAACGGTGCGTTTGCGGAGATTGGAATGCAGATTAATTCAGAAAAATTCCGGGCGCTGGCAAATCAGATGCTCTTTAATTCGGAGCTTCCGTACACACTTCCGTACAACCAGAGCACGTTTTCGCTCGACGGCAGTTCGGATGACTGGGAAAAGCTTCAGACCGCGATCGGACAGGGAAAAACCCAGATTACGCCGCTGCATAACCTGATGATCGTATCGGCGATCGCCAACGGCGGCACGCTGATGAAGCCATATATGATCGATCATGTTGAAAATGTGGGTGGTCAGACGGTCAAGAAGTTCCTTCCGTCCGCCTATGGAACCCTGATGTCTGCGAATGACGCACAGTTTCTAACGCATCTCATGAGCCAGGTGGTCGAGATTGGTACGGGTTCCGCGATGCGGGGGGCATCCTATACGGTGGCCGGAAAAACCGGTTCCGCCGAGTTTGAGGCAGGTAAGGAGACACATTCCTGGTTTGTCGGTTTCGCTCCGGCAGACAAGCCGAAGGTGGCGATCTGCGTGCTGGCAGAAGAGTCCGGTTCCGGCGGTGCGGTCGCTGCGCCGATCGCAAGACAGGTGCTGGATCGGTATTTTGCAAAATATGGGCAGTAGGACAAAAGAAAAGGGCAGGAAAGCGATTTGAAGCTTTTCCTGCCCTTTTTGTCTCAAATATGCATAGTCACATTTTATTTACACAACCGTTCCAGATCCCCATAGAATCCCGGATAGGAGATGTTCACGCAGTCTGCATCCAGAATTTCGGTCTCGCCGGAAGCGCCGAGTGCGGCAACGGCGAAGGTCATGGCGATGCGGTGATCCTTCTTGCTGTCGATCACAGCACCGTGCAGCGGCTTGCCGCCGTGGATGATCATGCCATCCTCGGTCTCGGTCACATCCGCGCCCATAGCGGTTAAATTCTCTACCATGACAGCAATGCGGTTTGACTCTTTTACCTTTAGTTCCGCGGCATCGCGTATGACGGTGGTTCCCTCGGCATAGCACGCCATCGCAGCGATCACCGGAAGCTCGTCGATGAGAGTCGGGATGATCGCACCCTCGATCGCGGTTCCAGTCAGCTTACCGGAGCGGACGAGCAGGTCGGCGGTCGGTTCGCCGGAGGCGGTGTTTACATTGAGAAGTTTGACGTCCGCGTTCATCGCCTTGCAGACGCGCAGGATGCCGTCGCGGGTCGGGTTGATACCGACATTTTTAATTAAGATTTCTGAATCCGGTACGATGAGTCCGGCTGCGATAAAAAAGGCAGCGGAGGAGATATCGCCCGGAACCTGAATTTTCTGTCCATAGAGCTGTTTTGCCGGTTGTAAAATCGCGGTGGTTCCTTCTGTGTGGATGTCTGCGCCGAATGCGGACAGCATCCGTTCACTGTGATCGCGGGAAATGTACGGTTCGGTTACACGGGTTTCTCCGTCGGCATACAGACCTGCCAGCAGAATCGAGGATTTGACCTGGGCGGAGGCAACCGGAGAATTATAATGGATGCCGTGCAGTGGTGAGCCGATGATATGGAGCGGCGCGCAGCCATTTCCATTGACACTCTCGATCTTTGCGCCCATCTGAGAGAGAGGATCGATGATGCGCTTCATCGGACGTTTCTGGATGGAAGCGTCGCCGGTCAGTGTTGTGTCAAATTTCTGGGCCGAGAGAATGCCGGAGATCAGGCGCGTTGTGGTGCCGCTGTTGCCGCAGTCTAAAACGGAGTCTGGGGCAGTCAGGCCGTGCAGTCCACGTCCGTGGACGAGAACGGTCTCGCCCTGATTTTCGATCGAGATTCCCATTTTGGAAAAACAGGAGATCGTGGAGAGACAGTCTGCGCCCTGCAGGAAGCCGTGGATTTCGGTCAGTCCGTCCGCAAGAGCGCCGAACATGACGCTGCGGTGGGAGATGGACTTGTCTCCCGGAACGGTCAGTTCGCCCCGGAGAGAAGATGTATGGGTAAATTTCATTGAGTTCATAGTTGTACCTGCCTAAACATTAATGTTGAAAGTTAAGTTTGAAACATACATTGCAGTCTACGCGAACAGCGTGTAATTGTATTTCTTCAAACGCGCCCACGCCGCTTCCATCGAAGCCTTGTCGTAGAAGCTGATCCGCAGCGCGCCCTCGCCATGCTCACGGTTGTGGCTGATGCCGATATTTTTGATACTGATTCCTTTACCGGAGAGGATCGAGGAAATGATGGAGATAGCACCTGGCTCGTCCACCACGTCGGCGGAGAAGGTGTATTCCGGCTGTATCGATCCTTTTGGAGTTTCTGCAAACGAATTCCGGTAGTCGCGGGAGGACTCAAACAGCTGGTAGATGGCTCTGGACTGGTGGTCGGACAGTTCTTCCCGCAATGTCGTCAGGGAATCAATGTAGCGATCCAGCACCTCAGTGATATTGCCTGTGTTCGTCATGCAGATCTGTTCCCACATGACCGGAGAAGAGGAGGCAATACGGGTGATATCCTTGAAACCTCCGGCAGCCAGCCGTTTCATCATCTGATCCTCGCTGTCGCAGTCGTGTACCAGGTTGAACAGGCTGGAGGCGATGAGGTGCGGCAGATGGCTGATCGCCGCGACAATGAAATCATGACGATGGTAATCCAGCACCAGGGGCAGCGCACCGATCGCCTTTGCTACATCCACCATACGGTCAGTGTGGGAAGCTGGGGTGTGCGGTGTCGGGGTAATGATATAGTATGCATTTTCCAGCAAATGGTCGGTTGAACTCTCGTAGCCGGTCTTTTCCGAGCCAGCCATCGGGTGTCCGCCGACGAAGCAGCTTTCCATGCCAAGCGCGGCAACGGTCTCATGAATGCTGGTCTTGGTGCTTCCGACGTCAGTCACAACCGCGCCTTCCTTTAAGAACGGCCGGATCTGGCGCAGATAGGATTCATTAAATTCAACCGGTGTGCACAGGAAAATGATGTCGCACTCGCTTAAATGCTCGTCCACGCCGTCCAGAATCAGGTCAACAATGCCGTCTGCATGTGCCTGTTCCAATTTTTCGCGGGTCCGCATATAAGCCATGATCCGAATATCCGGGGCGCTGCGTTTCAAACCTCTGGCGATAGAGCCGCCGATCAGACCGAGTCCGATGAAACCGGCGGTAAGATGATTAATCGGTGTATTCATAGCAATTACGCTCTCTTTCATAAGTAGTATAGTAAAAAAATGAAACTAGAAATTATTGTAGAATAGAACAAGTCACTTGTCAACGATTTTACGCGTTGAAGTGAAAAAGAAAATTTTTTACATCTGTTTATTACTAAATTTGCGAAAATGCGATTGATTTCACCGCCTTTGAACAGGGAAATTGTCGCATTTTCAATGCTTTTCAAAATAAAACGAATAAATTTTGTATAAAGGTGTTGTTTTACTTGAAATTTTCTCTATTTTCTTGTACAATATGAACAGAGGTTAAAATACAAGAAGAAAACATCAAAATAAATAGACGGGAGGACTTAACTATGAACGTGTATGGGACAAAACAAATCCGCAATGTGGTGTTACTGGGGCACGGCGGTGCCGGCAAGACAACGGTAGCAGAGGCGCTGGCACTGGTAACAGGTACTACCAAGAGAATGGGAAAAGTTCCGGAAGGAACCACCATCAGCGATTATGATAAAGAAGAAATCAAGAGACAGTTCTCTATCTCCACCACGCTGATTCCGTTGGAGTATCAGGGAGAAGATGGACCGATCAAGATTAACCTGTTAGATACCCCTGGCTATTTTGATTTTGTGGGAGAAGTAGAGGAAGCTATCAGTGTAGCAGATGCAGCAGTCATCGTTGTAAACTGCAAGGCTGGCATCGAAGTCGGAACCGAGAAAGCATGGGAACTCTGTGAAGAGTACAACCTGCCGCGCCTGTTCTTCGTTACCAACATGGATGACGATCAGGCAAGCTTCCGTGAGCTGATCTTAAAACTGGAGAAACAGTTTGGCCGTAAGATCGCGCCGTTCCAGGTGCCGATCCGTGAAAATGAAAAATTTGTCGGCTTTGTCAATGCGGTAAAGATGGAAGGCCGCCGTTTCACTCATTTAAGCGAATATGAGAAATGCGAGATTCCGGAGTACACCAAGAAGAACCTCGGCATCATCCGTGATGCGCTGATCGAGGCAGTGGCAGAGACGAGTGAAGAATATATGGAGCGCTATTTCTCCGGTGAAGAATTTACACAGGAAGAGATCGCACAGGCGCTGCGCGAGCACGTAAGTGAGGGCAACATCGTTCCGGTTATGATGGGTTCCGGCATCAATGCACAGGGCTTCGCATATTTGCTGCAGGCGATCGATAAATACTTCCCGTCACCGGACAAGTTCGAGTGTGTCGGTGTCGATGTATCGACCGCAGAGCGCTTTACTGCTAAATATAATGACGATGTATCCCTGTCGGCACGTGTTTTCAAGACTGTGGTTGACCCGTTCATCGGCAAATACTCCCTGATGAAGGTTTGTACCGGTACCTTAAAACCAGATACCGTTATCTACAATGTAAACAAAGACGCTGAAGAGAAAGTTCAGAAAGTATATGTTCTCCGCGGCAAGGATGTCATCGAGGTTCCGGAATTAAAGGCGGGCGATATCGGCGCGGTTGCCAAATTAAACGTTACTCAGACCGGCGATACCATCGCAGTCCGCACGGCTCCGATTGTATACCACAAACCGAAGATTTCTACCCCGTATACCTACATGGCATACGCAGCTAAGACCAAAGGCGATGAGGACAAGATCTCCAGTGCACTGGCGAAGATGATGGACGAAGATCTGACACTCAGAAGCGTCAGCGATACCGAGAACCGTCAGACCTTACTTTACGGCATCGGCGAGCAGCAGCTCGAAGTCGTTGTCAGCAAGCTGCAGGCAAGATATAAAGTAGACATTGTGCTCAGCAAACCGAAATTTGCATTCCGCGAGACACTTCGCAAGAAAGTAGAAGCACAGGGCAAATATAAGAAACAGTCTGGTGGACATGGACAGTACGGCGATGTTAAGATGTCCTTCGAGCCGTCCGGCGATCTGGAGACACCATATGTATTCGAAGAGAAGGTATTTGGCGGTGCCGTTCCAAAGAACTACTTCCCGGCAGTTGAGAAAGGTGTTCAGGAATGCGTACAGAAGGGTCCGTTGGCTGGATATCCGGTTGTCGGTGTGAAAGCAACCCTGTTAGATGGTTCCTATCATCCGGTTGACTCCTCCGAGATGGCATTCAAGATGGCAGCGACGCTGGCATTCAAGAAAGCGTTCATGGAAGCGAATCCAGTTCTCCTTGAGCCGATCGCATCTCTGAAAGTAACCGTTCCGGATAAATTCACCGGCGACGTTATGGGCGATCTGAACCGCAGAAGAGGTCGTGTTCTCGGTATGAACTCCAATCATCACGGCAAACAGATCATCGAGGCAGATATCCCGATGTCCGAGCTGTTTGGTTATAACACCGACCTTCGTTCCATGACCGGCGGTATCGGTGAATTCTCCTATGAGTTCAGCCGCTACGAGCAGGCTCCGGGCGATGTACAGAAGAGAGAAGTGGAGGCGAGAGCGGCAGAAGCTGAATAATGGCAGATGTAATGTAGGTGCGTAAATGGCTATGAGAGTGCATAAAGCTGATTGGAAGGCTTGGATAGGGCATTGGATTGAGCCCAGAATTGTCTGCGATTTGGTTGTAAAAGATAGACAAAACAGAATCGCCTGCCTATGCGCGAAATGCCGAAAATAAAAGAAGCGCTTACCGTTTCGGTCAAAAATATGATATTCTTATATAAATAAGCAGAAAACCGCCGCAGGCGGCTGAGTGGATCGATACCGATTCATCAAGGCTGTCAGCGGCGGCTTTCTCTTTCTGGAAGGTCTTTCGGATCGATATGGTTATAGGCTGTGCTTGAATTTACCAAAGCGCTGCGAATGTTATCGATGGGACAGGCGAGAAGTTAAGGCAGTGAATGCGGATGCCAAATTGCTACGAATTGCGTGCTTTTGCAATTTTCAAAAAGAAGGCTATAAATTGTAAGAAAATAGAAAAGACTACCCACCTGTAAAAAGGTATAATGTTGCAAAGAGAACAACTTATACAGACAGGTGGGTGGCCTTTTTATGATAGAGAAAAATGAGAAAAGCGGGGAACTCATGGAAGTAAAAGAACAGGCAAAAACAGTTCGGAAACACCCGGAGCGGATGATCGTGCGTATCTGGCTGGTGCTGGCGCTTATTTGTCTGCTGGCGGGGCTGATCGCCCAGTATACGTTCCGGCTGAAAGAACCGCTGTTTCTGCACTACAGCCAGTCGGCCTATCTGGGCTGTGGGCTGGACGGAGTAGAAACTTCGGAGGATGGAATCGTTCCATCTGTGTCAAGTGAGGCGCTTGAAGAAGAAAGTACCGATTCCGATGTGAAAGTTGGAGTTTTAGACGAAGGCGTGAAAGACCCGAATGCGAATATGGGATTGGAGAATACAGTGTCCTTGTATGCGCTCGGGGAAGAAAGTGTGGATGAGACAGATGAAACTTCGGATGTATGGTATACACAGGTAAATTTTGCCTATCTGACGGATGTGACGGATGAGATCTGTGTGAGAGAAATTCGTTTTTCAGAGTTGCCTGAACTTCAAATGCAGGAAATGCGGGAGACAGTCCAGTCAGCGGGACAGTATGCGCTTCATCGCCTGGATGCTACGCTTTCGATTGAAGATCCGCAGCATAACGGGATCCGTCAGTGGAGAATCCTGACGCGGGCGCAGGTGCTCTATTCAGATGGAAACACAGCGGACGTAAAAATTGGTAATCTGGTACTGATTGCAAATCCGGAGGGCGGGAGCGCCCTGGAAAATCCAAGTTCCAGTGCCAATTCAGATGGAACGGCCACACAGGTTTACACCGTTCAGAAAGATGGAACCATCGAAGTAAAAGGCTGCATTGCGTCAGTCGGGGAGATGGAAAATTTTTCGATGACCTTAAATGGAGAGCCTATCCCAGCCAAAAAAGAAGGGGAAGAGCCGAAACGGCTGACAGTAAAAACGGGTGATGTGCTGACGTTCCAGAGCCATTGGATTGGCAAAGAGGAAGACCAGTCGCCGCAGGTATTTCATTCAGGAGTTGCAGTGCTTTCATATATCGGCAAAGATGGCGGGGAGCAGGTTCTTTCATTTGAAAATGAATACAGGAAGAGAAGGGAGCTTCGCTTTATTGATGTGTGGAAATATCTGCTGAAAGAGGAGGCATTTAAGTGAAAACGGGAGATCATAAGATTTTAGCCGGTCTGATTCTTGCTTCGATTCATATTAATCTGTTCCATGTGATGCTGCTGCCGCCCTGCATCGGGTTTCTGATTTTATATATCGGGATTCTCCAGAAAGAGCGGCAGGCTGGATTTTTCCAGATGGATGTAAAAGAGATGAGAGTGTACCGGGCAGCAGGGGCGGCGCTTGTGCTGGTGACTGCTTTTTCTAGCTTCCTGTCCATGTTCTGGAGGCGGCCGGACGGAACCATCTGGTCGCTGATTCCGTGTATGCTGGAATATGTGGTGCTCTATGGACTGATGGAAAGCTACACCGCAGGTTCGCCCAGACATTCGTATCACTCCGAACTGTGCTGTGGATATGCTATGGTAATGGGAGCAGCACTGTGTGGGTACGCAGTCAGCCTGATTCTGCATATCGCGCTGTGGCAGCTCTTTGCGTCTATGATTATTCTGGTCTGCCGGTTTATGGTGGTTGTGGTTGTTATAGGGGCGAAGAAAGAGGCATAAAAAATAAAAAGCTGTAACCAGATATACTCGCCCATGGGATTAAACTCATGAGCGAAAGTATAAGGTTACGGCTTTTCTATGTTGAAAATTCTGGTTTTCAAATAATCAAAGATAACATGGAAGGTTGATGTTTCGGTTCCGATGTATCTTTCCAATTTTTATTTAAAATTCTCCTCCGCATACCGGCGCAGCTCATCACGGAAATCCGGATGTGCGATGGCGATCATGGCATCCGCTCGTTCTTTTAAGGTAAGCCCGGTCAGTTTTGCGATACCGTATTCGGTCGCCACGTACTGAATCATGGTACGCGGTGCAGATACGGTGCTGCCGCCCGGAATGAACGGTACGATGTTGGATTTTAAGGAGCCATCTTTTTTCTTGTGGGTGGAAGCAAGGCAGATAAAGCCCTTGCCTCCCTCGGAGCGGAATGCGCCCTCCAGGAAATCCATCTGTCCGCCGATACCGGAGAGCTGTCGGGTGCCGGCAGACTCGGCATTTTCCTGTCCCATCAGATCCAGCTCGACACCACCGTTGATGCTGATGACATTTTTCATCTCACCGATGCGGTACGGGGAGTGGACGTAATCGACGTCAGCCGGATGGAAGAGCTGCGGCTCATTATCCAGCCAGTCATATAATTCCTGAGAGCCCATGGCAAGGTTCCAGGTAGAATAACCGTTGTCAATCTCTTTCTTCTTGTTGGTCAGCTTGCCAGCCTTATAGAGGGCTAAAAAAGCATCGCTGATGGTGCCGGTGTGGCAGCCGAGGTCAGTTTTGTCGGACTGTGCCAGCATATTGGCAACGGTAAACGGAACGCCGCCGACGCCCAGGGAAAGGACAGCGCCGTCCGGGATCTCCTCAACGACACGTTTGGCAATCTCAATATCAACGGCGCTCGGATCGCGGTAGGTGCGGATCGGAAGCGGCTCATGCTCGCCCTCGACGATGAAATCTGCCTCTGAGAGGTGGACACGGTGGGAACCATCGACGCCCTGTAAGCGCGGGAGGCGCTCATTGATCTCGAAGATGACGGTGCGCGCATTCTCAAAGATGGTGCGCCATGCATAGTTGGAAATACCCAGTCCGCAGCAGCCGTCCGCATCCGGTCTGGAAACCGGTACAAAGGCAACATCCACGCGAATGTGGTGGCGGTACATTTCCGGCAGGGAACGCAGCATCATCGGCATAAACTTGCAGAGCCCACGGGTCTGCAGCTTGCGCTCATAATCGCCGATGTGCCAGCTGTAGTAGCTGAATGCTTTCTGCTCCGGGTCGCTTTCGACAACCTCGATGCGCGGGCGGATGACTAAACCGCCGCGGATCTTGACATCGGTCAGCTCATCCCTGCGTGCTGCCAGCGCACGGTCGAGAAGCTCCGGAAATCCAGCGCCAAAGCCATAATCCACCCAGTCGCCCGGTTGAACGGCCTTGACGGCGGTCTCAGCACTTACAAATT
>ENA-ORTF01001234-ORTF01001234.1-human-gut-metagenome-genome-assembly--contig:-NODE-1234-length-30859-cov-4.186307_pt1 | contig 30859 bp, 29 predicted proteins | sample MGYA00241908_ERZ509180 | MGnify/ENA primary metagenome ERZ509180 (study PRJEB26280, sample SAMEA2338814) | human gut metagenome | biome: human gut; feature: human-associated habitat; material: faeces... | reverse complement strand
ATTGAAGCATTTAAGAGTCAGTTAGAGAAAGAGTACCAGAGAGCTAAACAGGCGATGAGATAAAAATTATGCAGAAGGCGCCGTGGGAACAAGGTCCGCCGGCGAAACCATTGCACCGAAGGGTTTTCGTAACATATCTTTGCGACTGTAACAGCCAACCTGGTCACAAAGGAAATCCCCTTGACATTTTAAATTGCTGAGTGTAATATACAATATATCTTTTTCTGCCATTTGAAGGGCAAAAAAGTCAAAACAACCAACCCTTGAAAGGAATAACATGGATTTAATAGATTTGAGAAACGTTTCCGATTTAACCGGAATTGACATCAATATGGTAGATACAAACACCTTGGCACCGGAGATGGAACCAAACAGACAGCTCTATTTTATGGCAAAAAGCAGAGAGTATGTGAAAAGAAAGTCAGAAGAGTTAGGAAGAAACTTAACAGTTCATATTACTACCTTTGGCTGCCAGATGAATGCGAAAGATTCTGAAAAACTGCTTGGTATTCTTGAAAAAATCGGATATGAGGAAACTGATGATGAAAAGGCTGCTGATTTTTTGATCATGAATACCTGCACTGTGCGTGAGAATGCAAACCAGAAGGTATACGGTCATTTAGGAATGTACCAGAGCAGAAAGAAGAAAGCACCTCACCGTATGATTGCTATCTGCGGCTGTATGATGCAGGAGCCAGATGAGGTTGCAAAGATTCGCAGTAGCTACCGTTTTGTTGATATTGTATTTGGAACTCATAACATATTTAAGCTTGCAGAGTTGTTATATCAGGCATTTACTAAAAAAGAACAGGTAATTGATGTATGGGAAGGAACTGATCAAATCGTAGAGGATCTTCCTGCTGTCCGCAAATATTCCTTTAAGTGTGGTGTTAACATCATGTATGGCTGTAACAATTTCTGCAGCTACTGTATCGTGCCATATGTAAGAGGACGTGAGAGAAGCAGGGAGCCTAAGGACATCATAAGAGAGATAGAAAAGCTTGTTGCAGACGGAGTGTGCGAGATAATGCTTCTCGGACAGAATGTCAATTCATACGGTAAAACTCTTGACAATCCTATAACCTTTGCAGAGCTTCTTCGCGAGGTCAATAAGATTGAGGGACTTAAGAGGATTCGTTTTATGACATCTCATCCAAAGGATTTATCCGATGACCTGATTATGGCAATAAAGGAGTGCGACAAGGTGTGCAAGCATATGCATCTGCCGCTTCAGTCAGGAAGCTCAAGGGTGCTTAAGGAGATGAACAGGCACTATGACAAGGAAAAATATCTCGACGAGGTAAAGAGACTTCGTGAGCAGATTCCTGATATTGCAATCACAACTGATATCATTGTGGGCTTCCCGGGAGAGACTGAGGAGGATTTCCTTGAGACAATGGATGTTGTCAAGCAGGTCAGATATGACAGTGCTTTTACATTTATTTACTCAAAGAGAACAGGCACACGCGCAGCTACCATGGAGAATCAGGTGCCGGATGATGTGGTTAAGGACAGGTTTGACAGGCTCTTAAAGGAGGTTCAGACTATCTCGTCAGAAAAGGCAAAATGCTATGAGGGCAAAGTGGTGCCGGTACTTGCAGAGGAGATGGATGACCAGAAGGATGGCTATGTGACCGGACGTATGGACAATAATTCAATCGTACATTTTCCGGGTACCGAGGATATGATTGGAAATATCTACAATGTGAAGCTTAATGAGTGCAGAGGCTTTTACTATATGGGAGAGATAAAAGAGGATGCGTAAGCGTTTTGGCAGAAATGATATAATCCTGATATCGGTTATTGTAATTATCTCTGTCGCTCTGCTTCTTATATGGAAGCTTGTATATTTAAAGGGACAGGATACGGATAGCGATGCATGTGTCGAGGTGACTATCGATGGAAGGGCCTATGGCACATATCCGCTTTCAAAGGATGATACAATTGAGATAAAAAACGGCGATGGCGATATTACTAACACCCTTGTCATAAAGGGCGGTGTGGCAGATATGACCTCTGCCGACTGTCCGGATCATCTGTGTGTGAAGCAGAAGGCGATATCCAAGGAGGGAGAGTCGATTATCTGTCTGCCGAATAAGGTTGTTGTGACGGTAAAAAGCGACACGAAATCCGATATAGATTCGATATCCAAGTGATACCCGAACATTTTTATAGAAAGAATGAGATAAATGAAAACCAGAAAGATTGCATATCTTGGTATGCTTATGGCACTGGCACTGGTGCTAAGCTATGTTGAGTCACTTATACCGTTTGCGGTAGGCATACCGGGAGTGAAGCTTGGACTTACAAATATAGTGACAGTAATCATGCTTTATATAGCAACACCCATGGAGACGTTTCTGCTATGTGTATTTCGCGCGGTGCTTTCAGGCTTTATGTTTGGAAATGCGTTCAGCATCATATATTCACTGGCAGGCTGTATACTAAGCTTTATCGTTATGTACCTGCTTAAGAAATCAGATAAATTCAGCTCGGTTTCAATAAGCCTGGTCGGTGGAGTGTGTCACAATATAGGCCAGATAATAGTTGCGGCTATAGTTTTGTCAACCTACAGCGTAGTGTATTATATTCCGGTGCTTCTTGTGGCAGGATGCATCACGGGACTTGTGATTGGAATAGTAGCTTCACAGGTGCTTTTGAGGATTTCTGACAGCTTTCATGTATAGTTTTAATGGGCTGTAATCTACGTATATTTAATAACAAAAGGAGATGCTGCTGTTTTTATGCCTGTGTGTCAGGCTATAGACGAAACAGTAACAAATGGATTCAATGTATGCATATATAAAAGGAGAGCTTGCAGAAAAAAATATAGACAGCATTGTAGTGGAGGCAGCAGGTGTAGGCTATCTCATTTACATACCGACGCAGTATTTTGATATGCTGCCCGACGAGGGAGAGGATGTAAAAATTTACACCTACCTATGTGTCAGGGAGGATGCCATGATACTTTACGGTTTTTTGAGCAAGGATGATCTTGAAATCTTTAAGCTGCTGATTACGGTCAGCGGAATCGGACCAAAGGGCGGCCTTGCGATTTTGTCAACTCTGCCTGCCGATGATTTACGTTTTGCGATTCTATCGGGCGACTCAAAGGCTATATCAAAGGCACCGGGAATAGGTGCAAAGACGGCTCAGAGAGTGATACTTGATTTAAAGGACAAGCTGTCGCTTGAGGATGCATTTGAAAAGAAGCTTGAGAATCAGACTTCCGGTGCTGCTGTATCCATGAACAGCACTGTGAAAAATGATGCTGTCATGGCGCTCAATGCGCTTGGATACTCATCTACTGAGAGTCTTAAGGCAGTGTCCAAGGTTGATATCACAGAGGATATGGATGTAGAGGATGTGCTGAAGCTTGCGCTCAAAAATATGGGCTGATTGATAAAAGCTGTAAGCTTAAAACAGAAACGGGGAACAAAACGTGAAAAGAGTAATTTCCACACAATTGCAGGAAGAGGACATAAAGATAGAGAAATCCCTGCGTCCTATGTATTTTGATGACTATATCGGTCAGCAGAAGATAAAGGACAATTTAAAAATATATATTGAAGCCGCAAAATCAAGGGGCGAGGCGCTCGATCATGTGCTGTTTTACGGACCTCCGGGGCTTGGAAAGACAACACTTGCAGGAATCATTGCAAATGAGATGGGCACAAAGATAAAGGTGACCTCCGGTCCTGCAATAGGTAAGCCGGGAGAGATGGCAGCCATACTCAACGGACTTTCGGAGGGCGATATACTGTTTGTCGATGAGATTCACAGACTAAACCGTCAGGTGGAGGAGGTACTCTATCCTGCCATGGAGGATTACGCCATTGATATCATGATTGGTAAGGGCGAGTCTGCAAAGTCAATCAGATTTAACCTGCCAAAATTCACCCTTGTAGGTGCAACAACGAGGGCGGGTATGCTTTCGGCACCTCTTCGCGACAGGTTTGGCGTGGTAAATCATATGGAGTTTTACACTGTCGATGAGCTAAAGCATATTATCGTCAATTCCGCAAAAGTGCTTGGAGTAGAGATAGATGACAAGGGAGCCTACGAGATGGCAAGACGCTCAAGAGGCACGCCAAGACTTGCAAACAGACTGCTAAAGCGTGTCAGGGATTTTGCGCAGGTCAAGTATGACGGCAAAATCACCTATGATGTGGCAAGCTTTGCACTGGATCTTTTGGAAGTGGACAAGTACGGACTTGATTTAAACGACAGAAATATACTTCTCACCATCATTGACAAGTTTGCGGGAGGACCGGTGGGTCTTGATACGCTTGCAGCGGCAATAGGTGAGGATGCCGGAACCATTGAGGATGTTTACGAGCCGTATCTGGTGAAGAACGGCTTCATAAACCGCACACCAAAAGGACGTGTGGCTACAGAACTAGCCTTTGAGCATTTTGAGAGAAAAAGGGCTTAAAGTTGCAATTTATATCTATAAGGCATATAATAATTAAGTATTTGATATTGAAATTGATATTAATATAGCTGGTTTGAATAAATGTGAAAACGGAGGATGATTAAATGTCTGCAAAAACAAATGCCGAGGTGGTAATAGACGGAAAGGTTTACACACTGTCAGGATATGAGAATGAGGAATACTTACAGAAGGTTGCGGCATACATCAACAACAAGATTGCAGAGTTTGATGATATGGATGAGTATAAGCATCTTCCAGGCAATATGAAGAGCACACTTATCGAGCTCAATATTGCGGATGATTATTTCAAGGCAAAGGCACTTGTCGAAAAGCTCGAGGGTGATATAGAGAATAAGGATAAGGAAATATACGATTTAAAGCATGATTTAATTTCCAATCAGGTAAAGACCGAGAATGCTGAGGCAAGCATGAAGGAGCTTGAGGCACAAAACAAAGAGCTTTTACTCAACAAGGCGAGACTTGAGGCAACTCTTGAGGAGTCACTTCTTGATGGAAAAAAGCCTGTTAAAAAATCTGCACATGCTTCTAAAGGGGCAAATGACAGTAGCGATAAATAGCAATAAAAGGGGAACAGTTATCGTACACTGTTCCCTATTTTATTGCAGGTTTATATGATATCAAATGAGCATCTATATGAGGAAATATATGAGAAATAAAGATTTTGAACTGCTTGCACCGGCAGGCAACCTTGAGATATTTAAGGGCGTGATAGAAAGCGGCGCCGATGCTGTGTATGTGGGCGGAAGCATGTTTGGAGCCAGGGCATATGCCAATAATTTCACAGAGGAGGAGCTTTTAGAGGCAATTGATTTTGCGCATTTACGAGGAGTAAAGGTGTATCTGACGGTCAATACGCTGATTAAAAACAGTGAGTTATCAAAGCTCTACGACTACCTGCTTGTGTACTACAAAAGAGGGCTTGATGCAGTGATAGTGCAGGATATTGGAGTGGTGAAGGCTATCCATGAATATTTTCCGTCAATGGAGATACATACGAGTACACAGATGACGGTGACTGGAGCAGACGGAGTGCGTTTTCTTTCACAGTTTGGAGTGACGCGTGTGGTCATGGCAAGGGAGGTTTCTCTTGCCGAGATGAAGCGCATACATGAGGAAACAGGCATGGAGCTTGAAGCCTTTGTGCACGGAGCATTGTGCTATTCGTATTCCGGACAGTGCCTTTTCAGCAGTATTTTAGGTGGTAGAAGCGGAAACAGAGGACGCTGTGCACAGCCGTGCAGACTGCCGTATACCGTGGAGGGCAAAAAGGATGAATACATTTTAAGCCTTAAGGATATGTGTGGTATAAAGGCTCTTGACAAGCTGCATGATGCAGGTGTTTATTCGCTCAAGATTGAGGGACGTATGAAGCAGCTTGAGTATGCATGCGGAGTGGTAAAATACTACAGAAGCTATATCGACAGCAAAAAGCCTGTTAGTGATGCTGATTATGAAAGGATAAAGGCGCTTGGAAACCGCTGTGGTTTCACAGACAGGTATTATTTCGACCACAATGGCTCTGATATGGTGACTTATGTGAAGCCTAATTTCGTTTCAAATGCTGCAGAGCCTTCACCTGAAAAAAGAAAGCTTTCGATAGAGGGCGAGCTTGTTTTAAGAGAGGGCGAGCCCGGAAGCCTAACTGTAAAAAGAGGTGATGTGACATACAAATCTTCAATAGAACCTGTCAGCGCCGCACTTAAGGCACCGCTTGATAAAAAAGCCGCTATAGACAGGATAAACAAAACAGGTGATACAGACTTTGAGTTTTCACATATTAAAGCTCAAATCGGAGAAAACGTCTTTGTGCCAAACGGAGCACTAAACAAGCTGCGACGTGATGCAATTTCAGGACTTTGTGATAAGCTGTTGAAAAAGTATTACAGGAATGATGCACGATACGTTGATATGTCAGGACTTACAGCACTTCCCGAGCATGTTGTAAAAAGTGATGCAGCACATGATGAAGCTATAAATGATTACACCACCATATGCTCGTGTATGACACGCGCGCAGCTTGATACACTTATTGGCTATGAATGCTTTGACGTATTTTATCTGGATTTTGACATGTATGACAGGAAGACTCTGATACAGCAGTTTGCAGATGATGTTAAAAGCCTTACAAAGCGAAATAAAAAAGTGTATCTAATGCTTCCTACGATATTCAGGGCGGATTCATCGGATTATTTTGTAACTATCGCAAAAGAGCTTGATAAGGTAAGCTTCGAGGGCTTTGTTGTGAAAAATTACGAGGAGCTTTATCTGACAGAAAATTTGTTTACAGGGAGAAAAGTTATTTTAGACCACAATATGTATACCTTTAATGATGTTTCAAAGAGTGCATTTTTTGAGCACGGAGTAAGTGGTGATACAGTGCCGCTTGAACTTAATTCAAAGGAGATTATGCATAGAAACAATATAGGCTCGCAGATGATAGTCTATGGATATTATCCGCTTATGACCACCGCCAATTGTGTGCACAAAAACACAAAGGGCTGTGATAAAAAGCAAAAGCTTATATATTTAAAGGACAGATACAATAAATCCTTTGCAGTTTGTAACAACTGTAAGGAGTGCTATAATACAATATATAATTCACTGCCTACCATGCTCACAAAGAATATAGGTAAGCTTAAGGAGGCTGGTATCAGAAGTTTTAGATACAGCTTTACAATCGAGACTCCAAAGCAGATTAAGGCGGTTATGGATGATAAGGTAGCTGAATATACAAACGGACATTACAAAAGAGGAGTAGAATAACATGGTACATCTGATAGTACAGCTTTCCAAGTATATTATGATAATACTTTTTCTCATATATACTTTTTTATGCTTTCATTTATTCAAGTATCCCGACAAGCCGAAAAAGCAGAAGCATATATATAATCTGCAGAGATTTTATATGTTTCTGATTCATTTAGATGGTTTTTTGGTGCTCTTTGTCACGACAATGGATACAAAGATAATAGGATTTTATATAGCACAGCTTGTGCTTTTTGAATCAATTTATTTGATTTATCATAAGTTTTATAAGAATGCCTCAGAGCTTGTGCTAAACAACATGGTGATGATGCTTTGTATAAGCATGATTATTCTAACGAGAATTTCGTTTGACAAGGCATTAAGGCAGTTTGTTTTTGTACTTGCCGGAACGATATTTGCGTTTTTAATACCGCTTATCATGCAAAAAGGCACGATGTTTCGAAAACTGACATGGACATATGCCGGTGTGGGAATAGTTGGACTCTTGTCGGTGCTTGTGGTAGGAGTGGCGAGCAGAGGAGCAAAGCTTTCTTTGACATTTGGTCCTGTTTCAATTCAGCCGTCTGAGTTTGTAAAGATACTTTTTGTGTTTTTTATAGCATCCATGCTGTATAAATCAACTGATTTAAAGCAGCTTGCCATAACAAGCGGCGTATCGGCAGTGTTTGTGCTGATACTTGTTGCATCAAACGACCTCGGTGGAGCACTTTTGTATTTCTTTACATATCTGGTCATGATTTATGTTGCAACAAAAAAGTTTTATATTTTTGCCGGAGGACTTGCGTTTGTGGGGCTTGGAATGTACGCAGGCTATCATCTGTTTTCACATGTGAAGAACAGAATTGTTGCATGGCTTGATCCTCTTTCTGTCATAGACAAGGCCGGCTATCAGGTGTGTCAGTCGCTCTTTGCCATAGGCACAGGCGGACTGTTTGGCTTTGGACTGGGGCAGGGACTGCCGAATAAGATACCTATTGTGTCAAAGGACTTTATCATAGCGGCTATATCAGAGGAGATGGGCGGTATATTTGCTGTCTGCCTCATTATGGTTTGTGTCAGCTGCTTTCTTATGATATTTAATCTTTCCATGCAGATGAAGGATGCATTTTACAAGTATGTGGCGTTGGGACTTGGCAGTGTATATGCGCTTCAGGTGCTTTTAACTGTCGGCGGCTCAACCAAGTTTATACCGATGACCGGTGTGACACTGCCGCTTGTGAGCTACGGTGGCAGCTCGCTTCTATCTACGATGATTATTTTTGGAATGATACAGGGCATGTATATTATGCAGGCAGCCCCTGAAAAAAGGAGAAATATAGATGACAAGAGACGAAAGGACCATGAGACAAAAAACAGACAAAAGCAGACAGCTAAAGAGCCGGGGGCGCAGGGAAGTCAACAGAGAAGGAGACAACCGGCAGCAGGCGGCAAAAACAGCACGAAGACACAGAAATAGAGAGTATGCGGTTGTTACATATTTTTTTCTTATAGTTTTTGTTGGATTGATAGGTTATTTCTTATATTTCCAGTTTGTAAAAAGCGACGAATTCATCAACAGTCCATACAATTCGCTGCAGGATCTTTTCTCTAAGAACGTAGTGAGGGGCGAGATACAGACTAAGGATGGACATGTCATAGCACAGACAAAGGTAGGTTCAGATGCATCTGAGACAAGGGAATACCCTGACGGCAGGATGTTTGCGCATGTGGCAGGCTTTGCCGTAAACGGTAAGGCCGGGCTTGAAAAGCAGGAAAATTTCTCATTGCTTCGCTCACATGAGTTTTTCCTTGACCAGATAGTAAATGATATAAGCGGTAAGAAAAATACCGGTGATAATGTCGTAACCACACTGGATTACGAAGCACAGGCGGCTGCATATAATGCACTTGACGACTATGAAGGTGCTGTCATTGCAATTGAGCCGAAAACAGGAAAGATTGCAGTTATGGTGTCAAAGCCTGATTATGACCCAAACACCATAGCAAGTGACTGGGAGAGCGTAAACGGTGAGGGCAGCACTTCTCTTTATAACAGGGCAACACAGGGACAGTATGCTCCGGGCTCAGTGTTTAAGATTTTTACAGCACTTGAGTATTATAACGAAAATCCGTCTACATACAACGACTACAGCTTTGATTGTGACGGCAGTATTACAAAGGACGGCTTTACAATCCACTGCGCCGGCAATAAATCACACGGACAGGAGGACTTAACAAAGTCGTTTGCAAAGTCATGCAACTCGTCCTTTTCCAATATAGGTCTTTTGGTGGACAACAATAAGCTTAATACCTTGTGTGACGATATGCTTTTCAACAAGAATCTGCCCATAGCCTTTGATTCAAAAAAGAGTAAATTTGCACTGGATAACAATGCTTCGTCAGCTCTGACCATGCAGACCACGATAGGTCAGGGAAACACGCTTGTTTCACCGCTTCACATGTGCATGATTGCCGGTGCAATCTGCAATGATGGAAATCTGATGAGGCCATATCTGGTAGACCATACGGAAAATGCGAGCGGGGCGCTTGTGGAGCAGAATAAACCGGCTTCATACAAGCAGATTATGTCAAAGAATCAGGCAGCCTTTCTCCAGAATCTTATGGCAGCAGTGGTATCTGATGGAACAGGCGCAAAGCTAAGCAATCAGAGCTATGAGGCCTTTGGAAAGACCGGAACTGCCCAGGTATCAGATTCTACAGACCAGACTAATGCCTGGTTTGTGGGCTATGGAAAAAAGGATGGCTACAATGATCTGGCAATCGCAGTAATTGTGGAGGATTCGGGTGCCGGAAGCACATATGCGGTGCCGGTGGCAAAAAAGGTATTTGATAAATATTTCAATGAATAGGCTTGTTGCACTTTTTTTAGAAGTAGGTTATACTTAAGTGTAATGACAGACGTTATCGTTCATATTTCGCTTGAACTGACAGATAGCGTTTAAACCACACTTGGAGGAATGGCAATGATAGAAGCAACGAGCTGTGGCGGTGTGGTAATCTTTCGTGGCAAAATATTACTCTTATACAAGAACTACAGGAACAGGTACGAGGGGTGGGTACTGCCCAAGGGAACTGTGGAATCTGATGAAGAGTACAAGGACACTGCAATCCGTGAAGTGAAAGAGGAGACTGGTGCCAGTGCAACGATAATCCAATACGTGGGTAAGAGCCACTATTCTTTTACCGTGCCACATGATACAGTGGAAAAGGATGTACACTGGTATCTTATGATGGGCGAAAGTTATTATAGTAAACCGCAAAGAGAAGAGTATTTCATGGATTCAGGGTTTTACAAGTATCACGAGGCATATCATCTGCTCAAGTTTGCAAATGAGAAGCAGATACTTGAGAAGGCTTACAATGAGTACCTGGATTTAAAGAAAAGTAACTTATGGGGGACACACAAGTATTATTAGTATTATTAAAAAGCAGTTTAAAAAACTGCTTTTTGAGGTTTTGGAATGAAATGGTATGAGGATTTATTTGTAGGAGAGTCTGTTACCGGAAAGATAAAGAAAATCAAGTGGAAGATAGAGCATAATGCCGGCATGCTTCACACATACATCATCACGTTTCCGTCAAATGAGGAAAATCTTTTGGATATCATTCCGACAAGAGAATTGCTGCAAAAGGGATATCCTAAGAAGAATCTGCACATAATCGCAGTAGCGGGTAATTATGATGAGGCAGTTTTGCTGGCCTGTGATATTGTTAAGGAGACATACGAAAATACAGGTAAAACTGATGTGAAGAGCTATTTAAAGAGCAGACGGAGGAAATAGATAGATGATATTTACGATTTTAAAGGTCATAGGCATCATACTCCTTGTAGTGCTTGCTCTTATACTTACAGCGCTGCTTTGCGTACTGTTTGTGCCGGTCAAGTACAGGGCTGTCGGAAGCTTTGACAATACAGACATAAGAGCAAAAGCACATGTGTCATGGCTTTTGCATTTGTTTGCATTGCATATAGAGTATGCGGATGAAACTGACGGATATATAAGGTTTGCTTTTGTGAAGAAGAAGCTGTTTGATAATTATGAGGCTTTGGATGATGACGATATGGATGAGGCAGCTAAAACTGAAACAGAAGATAAAGTCAGTGAAAACACCGTGGATGAGCCTAAAATACCGGCAGATGAGTCAGAACACATCGCAGATGAACAGACAGAGAATGAAAGCACAGCACAGACTCCTAACGAGCAAAGGACAGTAACTGATGAGAATCAGCATATAAAACAACAAACAAAGCCCACTCATAAAAGAACGTATAAAAAGCCACACAAAAAGCAATTTAAAGATAAGTCAGAAAAAATAAAAAACTGTATCTATAAGCTAAAAAGAGAATACAGTGATGAGAGAAATAAAGCCGCTTTTTTACACCTGAAAAAAGAGCTTTTTATCATTCTTAAAAGAATATGCCCAAGGAGGCTTAAGCTTACAATGGTTTATTCAACCGGCTCGCCGGATACAACAGGCATTTCATTAGGTGTTTTAGCATGTTTTCCTGTCGGCTATACAAACAGATGGCGGATTACACCTGATTTCGAGAGTGAAAAGCCATATGCAAAGGGCAGCTTTGATATAAAGGGACATGTGATAGTAATAAGTATTTTAGCGGCAACACTTAGAATTTTATTTGATAAAAACTGCCGCAGATTATATAATAGGATAAGCAGATAGGAGGAAGATATTATGGCAGATAATAGTTTCAATAACACAGTAGAGTCACTTTTCAAGGGGATGGACAGCTTTATCACTACAAAGACTGTAGTTGGTGATGCGATTCATATAGGGGATACAATCATACTTCCGCTTGTGGATGTGTCGTTTGGAGTGGCAGCAGGAGCGTTTTCGGCAGAAAAGAAAAATAACGGAGCCGGCGGTATGGGCGGAAAGATTCAGCCAAGTGCAGTGCTCGTTATCCAGAATGGACAGACAAAGCTTGTCAATGTAAAGAATCAGGACGGTATGACCAAGATACTTGATATGGTGCCGGACATTGTAAGCCGCTTCTCGAAGGGGAAAAATGATGACCTTAATCTCGACGATGTAAAGGTAGATGAGGCAGAGGACGACAAGCAGGATTAATTTCATATATGTGAGCAAATAAAAAGGACATCCAAACGGATGTCCTTTAAAATTCAAAAGATTCAAAAATAAAGACTAAGCTCTCTCAACTTTGCCAGATCTTAAACATGAAGTACATACATATAACTTCTGTGGAACTCCATTGACCTTGCAAGAAACCTTCTTAATGTTTGACTTCCAAACATGATTTGATCTTCTATGAGAATGGCTGACATTATTTCCATAATGAACACCTTTTTCACAAATTGCACATTTTGCCATGATATTGCACCTCCTTGCATTTCACTAAGCTTACCATACTCTTAAGCTCACAACAAATGTATTCTATCAGATTAAAATAAAGAATGCAAGGATAAAATATAAAAATATTTGCTTTTTGTGAAAAAAAAGGTATAATAACATTAGCTACGTCACAATATGATGGAGGTATATATTATGAAGGGACAGATGGATACCCAATATGGACAAATTTTAATTGATACAGATGTTATTGCAACCTATGCAGGCTCTGTAGCTGTAGAGTGCTTTGGAATAGTAGGCATGGCAGCGGTCAACATGAAGGATGGTCTTGTAAAGCTTTTAAAGAGAGATTACCTGAACCATGGAATAAATGTAAAGGTAGATGAGAACAACGAAATTACCATTGATTTTCATGTAATAGTAGCGTATGGTATTTCGATCGGCACTGTTTCGGACAATCTTATCGAGACGGTTAAGTACAAGGTTGAGTCATTTACAGGAATGAAAATTGCAAAGATCAATATTTACGTTGAGGGCGTAAGGGTAATTGATTAAGGAGGACTACAAAAAGTGGAGATCACAAGCATTAATTCAAAGCTCCTTGCAAGGATGTTTCTTGCGGGAGCCAAGAATCTTGATTCAAAGAAAGACTGGATAAATGAGCTGAATGTATTCCCGGTACCGGATGGTGATACCGGAACAAATATGACAATGACAATCATGTCTGCGGCCAAGGAGGTCAGCTCGCTCACAAATCCTACCATGGCAGAGCTTGCAAAGGCTATTTCATCAGGCTCTTTAAGAGGTGCCAGAGGAAACTCGGGTGTTATCTTATCACAGCTTTTCAGAGGCTTCTGCAAGGTTATAAAGGAATACGATGAAATAGATGTCACTATTCTTTGTGAGGCATGCCAGAAGGCGGTTGAGACAGCTTACAAGGCAGTTATGAAGCCTAAGGAGGGAACTATCCTCACAGTGGCAAAGGGCGCAGCAGAAAAGGCTCTGGAGCTGTCAGACGAAACAGAGGATGTTGTCACATTTGTTGAAGAGGTTATAAAGCAGGCTGAGTATGTGCTTGACCAGACACCGGAGATGCTTCCTGTATTAAAGCAGGCAGGTGTTGTGGATTCAGGCGGACAGGGACTTGTTCAGGTATTAAAGGGAGCATATGATGCCCTTATCGGCAAGGAGATTGACTATACAATCGAGGGCGCACCAACAGGAGCAGCTCCTGCAAAGATTTCGGCTGAGACAGAGGCAGAGATTAAGTTTGGTTACTGCACAGAGTTTATTATTGTACTCAATGCGCCAATGTCAGACAATGAGGAGCACGCATACAAGGCATTCCTCGAGTCAATCGGTGACTCTATAGTCGTTGTAGCTGACGATGAGATCGTAAAGACTCACGTACATACAAACGACCCTGGACTTGCACTGCAGAAGGCACTTACCTTCGGCTCACTCAGCAAGATAAAGATCGACAATATGCGTGAGGAGCATCAGGAAAAGCTCATCAAGGATTCACAGAAGCTTGCAGCACAGCAGAAGGCTGAGGAAGAGGCTTATGAAGCTGCTCAGGCTGATGAAAAGACAAATAACATGCCTGCAAAGGAAATGGGCTTTGTATCTGTTTCAATCGGAGAAGGCATGAATGAAGTGTTTAGAGGCCTTGGAGTGGACTATCTCATAGAGGGTGGTCAGACCATGAACCCTAGCACAGAGGATATGCTCAACGCTATCGAGCATGTAAATGCGAAGACAGTATTTATCCTGCCAAACAACAAGAATATCATCATGGCTGCAAACCAGGCTGTAGACCTTGTTGAGGATAAACAGATTATTGTTATCCCTACAAAGACTATCCCACAGGGTATCACAGCACTCGTAAATTATATCCCTGACCACAGTGCCGAGGAGAATAAAGAGCAGATGATGGCTGAGATAGAAAATGTCAAGACAGGACAGGTGACATATGCAGTCCGCGATACTGAGATTGACGGAAAAACCATCAAGCAGAACGACTTCATGGGAATCGGCGACAAGAGCATCCTTTCTGTTGGAACAGACTTAAGGGCTACCACACTTGAGATGGTAGATGCCATGGTAGATGAGGATTCTGCGATTGTCAGCATCTATTTCGGAAGTGATTCTGATGAGGACTCAGCTAATGAGCTTGCAGCAGCAATCGAAGAGAAATATCCTGATGTAGAGGTTGAGGTCAACGATGGCGGACAGCCAATCTACTATTATGTTATTTCTGTAGAGTAAAGCCCTTTAAAGAATATAAATGATATTTATTATATTTAGGAGCAAATATGGATATAGCTTCACCGATTACCGCGGTTAAGGGAATCGGGGAAAAAACACAAAAAGCATTTGCTAAAATGGGAGTATACACCGTTGGTGATATACTCCTTCATTTTCCCCGGGATTATGTAAAGTTTCCGGAAATAACGGATATTGATGAACTTAATAATGTAAACGTAAGCAGCACCTATGCCATCCATGCTGTGATTAAAAAGGCACCTGTAGTGAAAAATACAGCGAGAATGCAGATTACATTGCAGGATATCGGCTCGCCAGGGCATATGATACAGCTGATATGGTACCGTATGCCATACCTTAAGGCACAGCTTGTGCAGGGAAGACATCTTATATTTTACGGACATATTAAGCTAAAGGGCGGCAGATATGTCATGGAGCAGCCTGTGGTGTATGAGGTACAAAAGTACGAGGCTATACGTGATACGCTGCAACCTGTGTATTCCGTGACAAGCGGTGTGACAAACAATCTGATAGTGAAGACGATAAGGGAGACTCTGTCACATGATACACTGCTGTCAGATTATCTGCCTAAGGATATAAGGCACAGATACGGCTTTTGCGAGTATAATTATGCCATGAAGCAGATACATTTCCCTGATGACTTTGACGCTCTTGTGGAGGCAAGAAGACGGCTTGTTTTTGATGAGTTTTTTCTCTTTATCATGGGCATGCGGTATCAGAATAAAAAGCAGCAGAAGGACAAAAATGAGTTTGAGTTTACGGATGATGCTTTTATAGACGGACTGATTGAGAAGCTTCCGTATGAGCTGACAGGCGCGCAGAAGAAGACAATAGATGAGATAAAGCAGGATATTAAAAGCCCTTATGTGATGCAGAGACTTATTCAGGGCGATGTGGGCTCAGGAAAGACAATTGTTGCTTTTCTTCTTATGGCGTGGGCGTCAAAATGTGGCTATCAGTCTGCCATAATGGCTCCGACGGAGGTGCTTGCAAACCAGCATTATGAGACGTTTTGCTCACTGGTTAGTCAGTTTGGACTTGACAGTCCTGTTGTGCTTCTTACCGGCTCCATGACGGCAAAGCAGAAAAGAGAGGCCTATGAGCGCCTTGAAAACGAGAAAAATGCGCTTATTATAGGCACTCATGCACTCATACAGGAGAAAGCGGATTTTTCCAATCTGTCGCTTGTTATCACAGATGAGCAGCACAGATTTGGAGTGAAGCAGAGAGAGAGCTTCTCGGATAAGGGAAGAAAGCCACATATACTTGTGATGAGTGCCACTCCGATACCGCGTACTTTAGCAATAATCATATACGGTGATATGGATATCTCTGTCATAAATGAGGTGCCGGCAAAGAGGCTTCCGATCAAGAACTGTGTGGTTGGCACGGCATTCAGGCCAAAGGCCTACAGCTTTATTGCTGAGCAGGTGAGAGCAGGTCATCAGGCGTATGTTATTTGCCCTCTTGTGGAGGAAACCGAAAACTCGGAAGGTGAAAATGTCACAGACTATGCAAATGTGCTTAAAGCGGCACTGCCAAAGGATATCACGGTAGATGTGCTTAACGGCAGGATGAAGAGCAAGGCAAAGGATGAGGTGATGCAGCGCTTTGCAAATAATGAGTCGCAGGTGCTTGTGTCCACAACAGTCGTGGAGGTTGGTGTAAATGTGCCCAATGCAACTGTAATGATGATAGAGAATGCAGACAGGTTTGGACTTGCACAGCTTCATCAGCTAAGAGGCCGTGTAGGCAGGGGGGATGCACAGTCGTATTGCATTTTCATCAATTCGTCAAATTCAAAGAAATCAAAAAAACGTCTGGAGATACTAAATAAATCAAATGATGGCTTTTTTATAGCAAGTGAGGATTTAAAGCTCAGAGGTCCCGGGGATTTCTTTGGAATCAGGCAGAGTGGAGACCTTGCGTTTGCACTTGCGGATGTGTATCAGGACAGCGATGTGCTAAAGGAAGCATCTGAGATGGTGGATGAGGTGCTTGAAGCAGACCCGGCGCTTTGTACAGCGGAAAACAGAATACTGAAAAAGAAAATGGATGAATTTGCAAAAGAACAATTAAAGAGGATGAATCTATGATGAGCTTAAATGGCTAAAATAAAAGCTGATATAGCATGCAGGACTATGCATGTGTATATCAGCTTTTTACTTTAAGCGTTTTGGAATGGTTATGAAATAAGTATAATCTGCTTACTCAATCTGTCTGATATCGGATATATCCGGGTGAATCGTGAGAGAATAGTTTGTGTAATACACGACAAAGCCGGCTGCGGCACCGTTTGGCTTTTTGACATTTTTCTTTTGCAGATAGTCTATCTCTACCTTGTCGGCATTTTTGCCCTTTGAGTAGTAGCCTGCGAGCTTGCCGGCCTCCTCAAAGGTGCTGTCCGGCAGCTCTTTGTTTTCAGCTTTTACAATGACATGTGAGCCGGGCATGCCCTTGGCATGGAACCACCAGTCGTTTCCGGTTGCCAGCTTGAAGGTGAGCTCATCGTTCTGGTAGTTGTTTTTGCCAACGTACATATCAAAGCCGTCTGATGAGATATAGTGGAAGGGTTTGCTCTTTACCTTCTGTTTCTTTGAACCCTTTCCTTTTTTGATAAAACCGTATTCTATCAGCTCATCCTTTATCTGGACGAGGTCGTCAGCACTTAAAGCGATATCCAGTGAATTCTGAATTGATTCGAGATGGTCTATCTGACCTTTTGTTTCAAGAATCAGTTCATTCAATGCTTCGGCAGTACGTTTCATCTTTCCGTATTTGTCAAAGTATTTCTGCGCGTTCTCGGCAGGAGTTTTTGTGTTGTCGATAGGGATTTTGATGATTTTGTTGTCATCATAATAGTTTGCAGCTTCAAGAAACTTGTCGTCCGGTGTAAGTCCGTAGCCGAATGCGTTGATAAGCTCGCCGTACACCTTGTACTTTTCGCGTTTTTCGGAGTCCTTAAGCTGCTTCATCTGCAGGGAATATTTCTTCTGGTTTCGCTCCAGGAGGGTATTTACGTGTTTTCTCAGGTCGGCTGACTTCTGGCGTATACGTGTATAGGTGTTTCTCTCAGAGTAGTAAAGCTCTAAAACCTCTGATATGGATTCATATTTTGTGACCGTTAAATCGCTATACTGAGTCAGCTCTATTGAAGAAAATTCCTTTGGTTCATTGCCGTCACGCACGATATTCGGCGTAAAACGATTATTTTTTATGTCCTCCATCATCCATGTGAAGTTGCTTCCCAGGTGCAAAAGCTCATCGTGTGAGTAGGCAGCTACAGGGGAGTCCGCGTCAAGGCCTGCCCTGTGAGCCAGCTCATTTGCCACAAGTGGGCTGATGCCGGAAAAGGATGAGTAGATAGCCTTTGAAACAGTAAGCGGCTTTGCTGATATAATATCAACAAACTGCTTCGAATCTACAGTCAGAGGATTATATTTATCCTCCTGTGTCGCTGGGATAGTGTAGGCTCTGCCCGGAAGCACCTCACGCACAGAGCTTACGGATGCGGGAATACGCTTGGCACTGTCTATTATCGTACCATCGGAGTCGGTAAAGATGATGTTTGAATATTTGCCCATCAGCTCGATAATAAGCACCTTGTGGCATAGATCGCCCATCTCGTTTAAGTGCTCGATTTCAAAGTTTATGATACGCTCCATGCCCGGCTGGTAAATCTTTGTGATGCGTCCGTTTGCTATATGCTTTCTTAAAACCATGCAAAATGTAGGGGCAGTGAGGGGGCTTACCTTATTGGTGGGTGTCAGGTAGATGAATGGAAGCGATGCACTTGCAGACATCGAAAGCCTGAACGAGCCGTTTGGTCCCTTTAGGGTAAGAAGCAGCTCATCTGCCTCAGGTTCTGCGATTTTACTGATTTTTGAGTTTAGTATCGTGCTGTTTAGCTCTGCAACTATATTTGAAATGACTATTCCGTCTAAAGCCATGATGTTCCTCCTTATTTCCTGTAAATATTCTAAGTTGCTGAATATTTATAATCATGAATATTTATATTATAATATATTTGACGAAAATCTCAAGGAGTTATATAATAAACTCATCTATGCATATGCGAAAGGAAAAATTATGATTAAAAGTATGACCGGCTTTGGCAGATACGAGTACGCAGATGCAAGCCGTAAGATTACAGTTGAGGTAAAATCTGTAAATCACAGATATCTGGATGTCAATATCAAGATGCCTAAAAAGCTCAATTTCTTCGAGAGTGCAATAATAACTCTGCTTAAGGAGTACATAGAGCGTGGCAAGGTCGATATTTATATCACATATGAGGATTTTACAGAAAATAATCTCTCATTGCAGTATAATAAGGCTCTCGCGGGAGAATATCTTAAGTATCTGAATCAGATGGCGGAGGAATTCGGACTGGAGAATGATATAAGAGTGAGCACGCTGTCGAGATATCCGGAGGTACTTGCGATGGAGGAGCAGCCTGTAGATGAGGATGAGCTGTGGAGCAGTCTTGAGAAGGCTCTTCGCGGTGCATTTGAGCCATTTGTTGAAAGTCGCGTGCGCGAGGGAGAAAATCTTAAAAAAGACCTTTGCGAAAAGCTCGATAATATGGTATCATATGTTGATTTCATTGAGGAGCGTTCGCCACAGATTATTGTTGAATACCGTGCGCGTCTTGAGGAAAAGCTAAGAGAGCTGCTTGCAGACAATCAGCTTGATGATTCAAGAATAGCCCAGGAGGTCACTATTTTTGCGGACAAGATCTGTGTGGATGAGGAGACAGTCAGGCTCAAAAGCCATATCCTTTCCATGAAGGATTCGCTAAATGCCGGTGGCAGTGTGGGAAGAAAGCTTGATTTCCTCGCACAGGAGATGAACCGTGAGGCGAATACCATCCTTTCAAAGTCCAATGATCTTAAGATTTCTGACACAGGCATCAGTCTTAAAACTGATATAGAAAAGGTCAGGGAACAGATTCAAAATATTGAGTAATTTTAGGAGATAGTGATGAGTAACACAGGAAAATTAGTTGTTTTTTCAGGCTTTTCGGGTTCCGGAAAGGGTACTATCATGAAGGAGCTTATGGCAAAGCATGGTGATGATTATGCACTGAGCGTATCAGCCACGACCAGAGGTCCAAGGCCGGGTGAGGAGCATGGCAGAGAGTATTTCTTTATCTCAGAGGAAGAATTTGAACAGATGATAAAGGCAGATGGACTGCTTGAGTATGCCAAGTATGTAGATCATTACTACGGCACACCAAAGTCATATGTAAATGAGCAGCTTAGCGCAGGAAAGAATGTGATTCTTGAGATAGAAATCCAGGGAGCTTTAAAGATAAAGAAGCAGTTTCCTGATACGGTGCTTATGTTTGTGTCAGCGCCGAGTGCAGATGAGCTTAGGGACCGGCTTGTAGGAAGAGGCACAGAGACAAAAGAGGTCTGTGCACAGAGACTTTCAAGAGCATATGAGGAGTCTTTAGGCATAGAGAAATATGATTATTTAGTGGTAAATGATAAGCTTGACGATTGTGTAGAGCTTGTGAATGATATCATCCACAGCTCTGACGACACAAAAAAGAATCAGGATTATCTTGTATCATCAAATATAGATTTTATAAATAAAATGAGAAAAGAGCTTTTAAGCTTTTCGAAAGGAGTTAAATAATATGATACATCCATCGTATGTAGAGTTAATGAAGGTAGTAAACAACAATGTAGAGATAGGTGAAGAGCCGGTAGTAAACAGCCGTTATTCTATCGTTATTGCCGCAGCAAAGCGTGCACGCCAGATTATTGATGGTGCAGAACCACTTATCGCACGACCTAAGTGCAATAAGCCATTATCTATTGCTGTAGAGGAGCTGTACACGGGAGCTGTCAGAATCGTCTCAGATGATGAGGATTTAAACGAAGGCGAAGAGGCTTAATCTAGGAGGGGAAAGGCTGTTTTGTCTTTCCCTTTAATTGTAAATACTTACATTTGAGAGGTACTATGAAATTATTATTTATTTCGCTTGGATGCGATAAAAACCTTGTGGATTCAGAGTATATGATAGGCATGCTTGCAAATGACGGCATTGAGATGACCGATGATGAGACGCAGGCTGATATCATTATCGTAAACAGCTGCTGCTTCATAGGTGATGCAAAGGAGGAGAGTATCAATACAATTCTCGAGATGGCTCAGTATAAGGAGACAGGCAAATGCAAATCACTTATTGTGACAGGCTGTCTGGCACAAAGATACAAGGATGAGATTTTTAAGGAAATCCCAGAGGTTGATGCCATACTTGGCACCAATTCATATGATACTATAGTTGAAGCTGTCCATGAGACACTTGAAAAACACAGATACAGCAATCTGCACACCTTAGAGGGACTTCCCAGCATAAAGACAAAGCGTATTGTCACCACAGGAGGGCATTTTGCTTACCTTAAGATAGCAGAGGGTTGCAATAAAAACTGTACCTACTGTGTCATTCCTTCCGTCAGAGGCCGTTACAGAAGCGTGCCGATGGAGGATTTGATAGAACAGGCAAAGAGCCTTGTGGAGCAGGGAGCAAAAGAGCTTATACTTGTTGCCCAGGAGACCACACTTTACGGAGTGGATTTGTATGGTGAGAAGTCACTTCATAAGCTTTTGGATGAGCTCAACAAGATAAGCGGGCTGTTCTGGATAAGGATTATGTACTGCTATCCTGAGGAGATATACGATGAGCTTATAGAGTCCATGATAAAGGATGAGAAGGTATGCCATTATCTGGATATGCCAATCCAGCACTGCAATGACGATATTTTAAGGCGCATGGGCAGAAAAACAACAAAGGCTGAGCTTATGGAGCGTATCAGAATGCTGCGTGAGAGAATACCTGATATCACACTAAGGACCACACTTATATGTGGCTTCCCGGGTGAGACACAGGATAATCACGAGGAGCTTATGCAGTTTGTAAATGATATGGAGTTTGATCGTCTGGGAGCCTTTACGTATTCCCCGGAGGAGGGCACAAAGGCAGCTGCAATGCCTGATCAGATAGATGAGGATATAAAGGCTGACTGGCAGGCTGATGTCATGGAGCTTGAGGAAGAGGTCATTTTTGATAAAAATGAGACACTAAAGGGTAAAGAATTATATGTTTTCATAGAGGGCAAGGTGGCTGATGAAAATGCTTATATCGGCCGTACATACAGAGATGCACCGAATGTTGACGGATATATATTCATCAACACTGATGAGACACTTATGACCGGTGATATATGCAAGGTTATGGTGACGGGTGCGTATGAATATGATTTGATAGGAGAACTTGTAAAATGAATTTACCAAACAAACTTACAATCTTAAGAGTGATACTTATTCCGTTTTTTGTATTTTTCCTTATTTCACCGTTTTTTGACGGATACGGAAATTATATAGCGCTTGCGATATTTATCATTGCAAGTCTGACCGATATGGCTGACGGAAAAATTGCAAGAAAATACAATCTTGTTACAAATTTCGGCAAGTTTATGGATCCGCTTGCAGACAAGCTGCTTGTGTGCTCTGCAATGATCTGCTTTATTGAACTGGAAAAACTTCCGGCATGGTTTGTTATCATTATCATAGGAAGAGAATTTATTATCAGCGGATTCCGTCTGATCGCAGCCGAGAACGGTGTTGTGATCGCGGCAAACTACTGGGGCAAATTCAAGACGGTTTCCCAGATGATCATGATCATTTTACTGCTGATCGATCTGGGCGGAGTGTTTGATATTCTGGAACAGATATTTATCTGGCTTTCTCTGGCACTTACCGTTATTTCCCTGATCACATATATCTGGCAGAACAGAAGTGTTCTGTCCATGCAGGATTAGAAAGAAGGCTTTAATATGGCTTCAGAAAAGGAAGCATCAGAAGAATCAGCATTAGAGGAAACAGCATTAGAAGAAACAGTTGTAGGACTCCTGAAAAAAAAGAAAATGACACTGTCTCTTGCCGAGTCCTGTACAGGCGGTGCGGTAGCAGCGGACATCGTAAATGTGCCGGGAGCTTCTGAGGTATTTATGTGCGGCTATGTCACATATACAAACCGCGCCAAAAGAAAATGTCTTGGAGTAAAGAAGAGCACACTGAAGAAAGAAGGTGCTGTCTCAGCCAAATGTGCCGGACAGATGGCAAAAGGCGGTGCGAAAGCAGCCAAAACCGATGTCTGTCTCTCTGTGACAGGACTTGCAGGTCCGGGCGGTGGAACAGAGGAAACACCGGTGGGAACTGTATTTATGGGATGTTACTGTGCAGGAAAGACAACTGTGAGGGAATTTCACTTTGAGGGCGACAGAAAAAGTATCAGAGACCAGGCAGTTGAACAGGCACTGACATTTATCTGCGACAGGCTGCGCAAATATGACAGATAATAATTGGTGACAAGTTACATTACTGAACATAAGAGTACATTTCGGAAAGTTGATGAAATGTACTCTTTTTGTTATCATGGCAATTCATATTAACCGAATCAGGTAAGTTTTCTGCGGAGTCTGCGAAAAGCAATAAGCAGTGAGTGGGGACTTGGTCACCGCATCATTTTCATAAGGTTCACCACTTTATCAAGTTTTTGTGTCTCTGCGGGAGATTTCCCCATCTTCAGCACTTCAATGATCGCAGAAATCTCATCAGCATTAAATTTCAGACCGCCTTTTTTCCCCTGAGCAGCTGCACTCATCAGGAAAGGCAGCATCTCATTTGCACCCTTTGAACTTCCCTGGGAAGCCAGATTCTGAAGCATATCAAGCTTGGAACGATCCATACCTGCAAGCTTCGGGTTGTTGCGCCAGTCATCATTCATGGGAATCCTCCTTCTCACCATCTGCAGGCTGATTCATGAGCTGCAGCATCTGAACCATAGCCATCATATTTACCATCTGATTTAATTTATCCCTGCTGGGACCATAACAGAAGCTGCGGATATCATTGACGATATCCACCGGATTCTGGGCCGGCATGCTCATGGCACACAGATCGCTGCCGGAACTTCTTTTGCTGAAAACAGAAACCGTATTGATAAATTCAACCGCTTTTTCATAGACTGAGAAAATCTGCTGTCCTTTTGGCGGAAGATAAGGAATGGCGGCTTTTATCATCTGTTCGCGGTCAGAACTGACCATCTGATCCAGCAAAGTCTGGGAAATCTGCTCTTCATTCATAATATCTGCTTCCATTTTATGTTTTTTATTAACAGAATATGACGGGGAGAAGGATTCTGACATATAATAAAGTAGAATTTAAGTAACTGTGAGACTGTTTTACTGCACGCTGCCTCAAATTTTATGGAATTGCTGCAGGTATCATGCGTTTGCAGTTGCAAAAAATGGAGAATCAGATATGGGATCAGAGTCAGAAGAAAAGAAAGAAATGCTTATTATAGATGGAAATGCTTTTTATGAGATAGATTTGGAGTGTGTGAAAAAGAAAAAACAATGTGCTCAGACAGTGCACCCGGAAAAGAAAACAGACAGGATCAATTCCCGGAATATGAAAGATAAGGATAATATCAGGCAGCATGAATAATAAGGACGAAGTTATAATCCTGTAAAATATAAAGAGGCAGAGGGAAAGATCCCCCTGCCAACAGAAAATGATTGTCAGCAGCCACATCCACAGCCATTGTTTCCACATAACAGAAGCAGCACGATAATAATCCAGCAGTTGTCACCGTTGCCACATCCGCCGCAGCCATTGTTGCATCCGCAGTTATTGTTTCCGCACAGGCACAGAAGGATGATGATCCAGAGGATATTACAGCAGGAATTATTTCCGCCTGAAAGTCCCCATCCACTGTTACATCCACATCCGTTATTACATCCGCAGCCATTGTCGCATCCGCATCCGCTGTTATTAGCGCAGCCACATCCGCATCCTCCTCTGTCCTCACATCCGCAATTTGTAGCAGCTAAGTCGCTCATATTAAATCCTCCGTTTTTTTTCTTTACAATCCTATCATATGTGGAACCGCAAAAAGTGTTACAGTTTCATTATTGTTCATTATGTTCACAGTAACCAATAACCAATAACCTTAAGTTCGATGCGAATTGTTGCTTTTCACAAGTTGACAATAATATATGAATCCGATATAATATACCACGTAACAAATCTGTAATGATTGAGAAAGAAATGCAACAATAACCCAATTAAAACGTAAAACAATACGTATAAAAAGAGAGGAAACGGAGAATAAGAATGAAGAAACATGGGAAACTATTGTTAAAGTATCTGCTCCTTTTTGTGATGACCGTTTTTGTAATGGGCTGTTTTAGTGTATCCGCGGCAACAAAAACAGGATTTGTCACTCAGAAAGGGAAAACCTATTACATAAACAAAGACGGTTCCAAACAGAAAGGCTGGCTGGAACTTAAGGGTAAGAAATATTACTTTGATAAGAAAACAGGAGTTCAGGTAAAAGGCTGGGTAAAAGACTCCAGCGGACAGGCGATCCGATACTTTACCAGCGGAGCCGGATATATGGTGACAGGATTTATCACTGATTCCAATGGAAATACCCGTCATTTTGATGAGACAACAGGCCTGATGACAAGAGGCTGGCTCACAGATACAGATGAATATAAATATTATTTTTACAGCGGTTCCGGCGTTATGGCCAAAGGCTGGGTGGAGAACAAAAAAGAACAGAAACGCTATTTCAGTCAGGCCAATGGACGTATGTGTACAGGCTGGGTGAAGAGCAGTGCCGGAAATTACAGATACTTTAAGCCGTCAAATGGAATAATGTATACAGGTCTGGAGAAAATTGACTCAGACTATTACTATTTTTCAAAATCAACCGGTGTCCGTTATCAGAAAGGTTTCGGAACCGTAAGAAGTAAGAAATATTATTTTGACCCTTCAGATGGTAAGGCGAAGACAGGCTGGCTTGAGCTTGATGGAAAGAAATATTATTTTGATATATCAGGAGTGATGCTGGCAAATACCATCGCTTCCATTGACGGAACTACATACAGGTTTGATTCTGACGGTGCTGCAACAAAGACTTCCGGTAATGATTACACAGTAGAGGGCAAATATGTCAAGGTCTTTGATGCGAAGAATAATAAATACTACTATATGGAAGAAGAGTTCCTGGAACATCCGGGAATTGCAGACGGAAAGGTGTCAGATCTGGATCTTCTGGCAGCAGTGTGTGATGCAGAAGCAGGAGATCAGGGAGTTGTGGGAATGGAGGCAGTTGCGCTTTGCGTATTAAACTGTACCATTGACCAGTATAAAGAATTTCCGTCACAGATCCGTTATGTGGTATATCAGGGAAAACCTACCCAGTATGCGGTTGTCACAGACGGAGCACTTCTTAAAAGACTGAAAGGCCAGTTTGAGGACAGGACCAATGCCTATGCGGCAGCAAAGGCAGCCATGGAAGTGTTCAGTAACTATGTAAATCATGGCACAAAGAGAACACTCCCGGGATTTAAGACAAAGGATTTCAATTACAAATTCTTTATGACTCCGGCAGCATTTAAGGCACAGAACCTTAATTTCAGCAAGCTGGAATATGAACAGTACAAAGGACATGTATTCTTTGTGGACTGGATTTCAGGGTGAGTACATTAATGCTTTAAGTTGGTGAAATATGAAGAGGATTGCTATAAATTCCTTGACAAATAAATTTTGTATTTGTATACTTGCAGATATATGATATAAAAAAGCACAGATGGGAAAGAGTAACATAGGGAAAACAGACAGAGAGCTGCCGGCAGGTGAGAGGCGCGTGGGGAACTTATGTGAATACCTCCCGGAGCTCTGCACCGAACACTTCAGAGATATTGTAAGGGTAAGTAGGCTGCAGCGGAGTGGCATCCGTTAACATGCTTAAGTAACAGAGAGAACCGTTGTTTATCATAACAATGGCAAGGTTTGTTACTTATTGAGGCAGAGAATGCGAGTTTTCTGCGAATTTAGGTGGTATCGCGGGACCCGGTTCTCGTCCTAAAGGGACAGGAACCGGGTTGTTTTATTTTATTACGAGGAGGAAACAAACAATGACAGTTTGGGACGAGCTGAAAGCCCGTGGTCTGATTGCTCAGGTAACAGACGAAGAAGAGATCAAAGAAATGGTAAATAATGGAAAAGCCACATTTTACATTGGCTTTGACCCTACCGCAGACAGCCTTCACGTAGGACATTTCATGGCGCTTTGCCTGATGAAACGTCTGCAGATGGCGGGAAATAAACCAATCGCATTATTAGGCGGCGGAACCGGTATGATCGGTGACCCGTCCGGAAGATCTGATATGCGTCAGATGATGACAGTGGAGACCATTCAGCACAACATCGACTGCTTCAAGAAACAGATGGAGCGTTTTATCGACTTCTCAGACGGCAAGGCATTAATGGTAAACAATGCAGACTGGCTGATGAATTTAAATTATGTAGAAGTACTTCGTGATGTTGGACCACATTTCTCTGTAAACCGTATGCTCTCTCACGAGTGCTACAAACAGCGTATGGAACGTGGACTTACATTCCTTGAGTTCAACTATATGATCATGCAGAGCTACGACTTCTACATGCTGTATCAGAAATACGGCTGCACCATGCAGTTCGGCGGTGATGACCAGTGGGCAAATATGCTTGGCGGTACAGAGCTGATCCGTCGTAAACTTGGAAAAGACGCTTATGCCATGACGATCACACTTCTTCTGAACTCCGAAGGTAAGAAGATGGGTAAAACACAGTCCGGTGCTGTATGGCTTGACCCGGAGAAGACTTCTCCTTTCGATTTCTATCAGTACTGGAGAAACGTGGATGATGCAGATGTTATCAAATGTATGCGTCTCCTTACCTTCCTTCCCTTAGAAGAGATTGATGAGATGGCGAAATGGGAAGGAAGCCAGTTGAATAAAGCAAAAGAAATCCTTGCATACGAGCTGACAAATCTGGTTCACGGCGAAGAGGAAGCAAAGAAAGCACAGGAAGGCGCAAGAGCACTTTTTGCAGGTGGCGCTGACACAGCACACATGCCGACAACTGAACTTGCAGACGAAGACTTCTCAGAAGAAGGAACAATCGACCTGATCTCCATGCTTGTAAAAGCAGGAATGGTTCCAACACGTTCCGAGGGACGCCGTGCTATTGAGCAGGGCGGTGTTTCCATTGACGGTGAGAAGATCACAGATGTGAAATATACAGTTGCCAAAGATGCACTTACAGGTGAAGGCGTAGTGCTGAAAAAAGGCAAAAAGAAATTCAACAAAGTTCTGGCAAAATAAAAAATTCATTATAGAAATATCGGCGGATACTGCTGAACCGGTGCCGCCGATTTCAGGAGGAAAAGATTATGAAGAAATACGGAGTAAACGAACTTCGTCAGATGTTTCTTGACTTCATGGAAAGCAAAGGACATCTGGTAATGAAAAGCTTTTCCCTGGTACCACAGGGAGATAAGAGCCTTCTGCTGATCAACGCAGGTATGGCTCCGCTGAAACCATATTTTACAGGTGCTGAAATCCCGCCGAGAACAAGAGTAAGTACCTGCCAGAAATGTATCCGTACAGGTGATATCGAGAATGTAGGTAAAACTGCACGTCACGGTACATTCTTTGAGATGCTTGGTAACTTCTCCTTTGGTGACTACTTTAAGAAAGAAGCCATCCACTGGTCCTGGGAATTCCTCACAGAGGTAGTAGGACTGGCTGCAGACCGTCTTTATCCTTCCGTATATCTGGAAGATGATGAGGCATTTGACATCTGGAACAAAGAGATCGGAATCCCTGCTGACAGAATTTTCCGTTTTGGAAAAGAGGACAACTTCTGGGAGCATGGCGCAGGTCCCTGTGGTCCATGTTCAGAGATCTACTATGACCGCGGAGAGAAATACGGCTGTGGGAAACCTGGCTGTACAGTGGGATGTGACTGCGACCGTTACATGGAAGTATGGAACAACGTATTTACCCAGTTTGAGAACGATGGAAACGGAAATTATACAACACTGAAACAGAAGAACATTGATACAGGTATGGGTCTGGAACGTTTGGCAGTTATTGTACAGGATGTAGATTCTATCTTTGATATAGATACCATCTGCGCACTGCGTAACCTGGTATGTGAGATCTCTGGAAAAGAATACGAAAAGAACTATAACGATGACGTATCCATCCGTCTGATCACAGACCATATCCGTTCTGCAACATTTATGATCTCCGATGGTATCATGCCTACGAACGAAGGCCGTGGTTATGTACTTCGCCGTCTGATCCGTCGTGCAGCACGTCACGGACGTCTTCTTGGAATCGAAGGAACCTTCCTTGCCAGATTAAGTGAAGAAGTGATCAATGGTTCCAAAGCAGGATATCCGGAGTTGGAAGAGAAGAAGGAATTTATCTTTAAAGTTCTCACAAATGAAGAAAACCAGTTCAACAAGACCATTGACCAGGGTCTTCGTATTCTCGGAGAGATGGAAGATGAGATGAAAGCAGCAGGAGAGAAAACACTTTCCGGCGAAAATGCATTCAAATTATATGATACTTACGGATTCCCGATGGATCTTACAAAAGAGATCCTTGAGGAAAAAGGATATGATATCGACGAAGCAGGCTTCCAGAAATGTATGGAAGAGCAGAGAAACAAAGCCCGTTCTGCACGTGAAGTAACCAACTATATGGGCGCTGACGCAACTGTATATGATGATATCGATGTAAATGTTACAACAGAATTTGTAGGATACGACCATCTTACCTTTGATTCCAAAGTAACAGTCCTTACAACAGAGACAGAGATCGTAAACTCCCTGATGGAAGGTCAGAAAGGAACTGTCTTTACAGAGCAGACTCCATTCTACGCAACTATGGGTGGACAGGTCGGAGATACAGGTGTGATCGAAACTGCAAACGGTAAGTTCGTAGTAGAAGACACCATCAAGCTTCGCGGCGGTAAATTCGGACATGTAGGTCATATGGAATCCGGTATGATCTCCACAGACGAAACTGTTTCCCTGAAAGTGGATGAAGTTGCAAGAAGAGACACTGAGAAGAACCACAGTGCAACACATCTTCTTCAGAAAGCATTAAAGACAGTTCTTGGAAGTCATGTAGAACAGAAGGGTTCTCTGGTAACACCGGACAGACTTCGTTTCGACTTTGCTCATTTCCAGGCTATGACAGCTGATGAGATCGCACAGGTAGAAGCGCTTGTTAATAAAGAAATCCAGGCTGGTCTTGAAGTCCGTACAGATGTTATGGATGTGGAAGAGGCTAAGAAATCCGGAGCAATGGCTCTGTTTGGAGAGAAATATGATCAGAAGGTACGTGTGGTATCCATGGGCGACTTCTCCAAGGAACTCTGCGGTGGTACTCATGTGGCAAACACAGGTAACATCATGCTGTTCAAAATTGTTTCCGAATCCGGTATTGCAGCAGGTGTGCGCCGTATTGAAGCTCTGACAGGAAATGGTGTTCTGGAATACTATAAGAAACAGGAAGAACTGCTTCATGAAGCTGCAAAAGCCCTGAAAACAAATCCTGCAGAGATCGTAGAGAAGATCGGACATCTTCAGGGAGAAGTAAAGGCACTCTCCAGTGAGAACGAATCCTTAAAGAGCAAACTGGCTCAGGGAGCTCTGGGAGATGTTATGGATAAAGTAGTAGAAGTCAAAGGTGTGAAACTTCTTGCTGCAAAAGTAGACGGAGTGGATATGAACGGACTTCGTGACCTTGGCGATCAGCTGAAAGGCAAACTTGGTGAGGGTGTTGTCCTTCTGGCAGCAGTAAACGGTGAGAAAGTAAACCTTCTTGCAATGGCTACTGATGCAGCACAGAAAGCAGGCGCTCACGCAGGTAACCTGATCAAAGCAGTGGCAGCTATCGTAGGCGGTGGCGGCGGCGGACGTCCGAACATGGCTCAGGCTGGCGGAAAGAACCCTGCCAAAGCTCAGGAAGCTGTAGATGCAGCAGCAGGAATCCTTGAAGGTCAGATAAAGTAAAAATTGTTACTGCTCACTTTGTGACCAGCAACACGCTTCGCGATGCACAGAATTTATGCTAATCGCATAAATTCGCGCGG